>Ga0187893_10004661_pt1 | contig 25776 bp, 22 predicted proteins | sample MA1701074metaG_FD_139574 | JGI IMG/M metagenome (GOLD analysis project Ga0187893, IMG submission 139574) | White microbial mat communities from a basaltic lava cave in the Kipuka Kanohina Cave System on the Island of Hawaii, USA - MA170107-4 metaG ... | reverse complement strand
ATTACAACGAGAAAGCAAGTTCCAGCCAAAGTTAAGTTGACGGAAAACCTGACACATTACACAGAAACTCAAGATTCCGGGTGGAAAGTCGGGCTTTGCCCGACGAAGCCCGCCTACCGAAACTCAGGTTCGGCAGGCAAACCGGTCGATGGCGAAGCCCGCCGTCGCTCCGAAGCGGAGCTATGGCGGGCGAAGTCGGGGTGAGAAGATGATACATCTCTACCTTTAAGTCTTATCAATCAGTTCGTTAGAAGAACTTCAAGAACGCGGGGCACGGATAGGGCAAAGCCAACGCAACTCCCCTTTCAAAAGTATTCAAATATCGATAAACTTCAAGTCTTGTTGTTGCAAATTGCTACTTTCTCCCACGCTTTATACTTGCTCCTTACCAACATACTTGTCACGATAATCATCAGCATGATCGGCTGATGGTACATCTTCAATTTCACTGGGAGGAATAATTTTGCCAACGTCATAGTGAGGGAAACTGAGGCCGTAGGCCACTGCGATTCGGTGATACTCTGCCTCTTTCAAACCACCAATATCCAGGTTGTCTGGAGCTGGTAGCTCTTCGACTATTAGACCAGCTGAGCGACCGTTGTCGCGTAACCAAGTGTCTACCTCCATAACAGCCTCTGAATAAAAAGTAATGTTCTTCCCTCCACCGCAAATGAAGCAAGTTATCCCGGTCGTCCACTCGGGGGCATTTGGATACTTCCTTTTTCTGAGATAATGTAAGGTTTCATGAATCGCACTCTTGCATTTGCGATAAAATTCTCTATCCAGTGATCTTGTGTCGTCCAATCCCAATTGCACAAGAGTGGGTAAGTAGTTATCGTTCTTGGTTGGCAAGGGTTGTACAGGATCTTCGTTTTTGCCAAATCGGCCAAGCCAATTAGCCACTTCATTCCGAATTGTATCGATCTTGTGCTTATGTAGCTCGAATCCACCTAGCCACTTCACATCACCGGTAAGGATAGGGTATCTGTCTTCTCCATTGTCAGAATGAAGGTTAACACTCGTTATATCAAGAGTGCCGGCGCCTATGTCAACAAGTATATGTAGACCGTTCCTTCTGGCTGATGACCTTGAGTAACCGAGGATTTCAGCAACAATTTCGGGAATAACATTTATGTTGTCTGAATGAATATCGCTGTTGTTTAAACGCAGGTCAGTAGTCTGGGCAATAATGTCGGCTACACCGGCGCTTGTAATCTCGGCGAGTTCACAAGATGCTATCCATGCTGCCTTTGCCAACTTATTGAACATCGCCTTTTTCTCGTCAAAGGCGTTACCGACTGCCGGTATCCCTAAGTTTAGCTGCCACTCGATCCGCGCATGACCAAAAGCTTCTCGTTGTGTGGATAGGTACCAGCTCCGAGCGATTTGGAGGGTTCTCGCTAGATATGCAACTGCAAGCACTTCAGCGCTTGCCCTTTGCTCTTCAGCGACGTAGTCGAGGCCTGAAACTCGATTTCCAACCAGAAAGCTCTTTAGCTCCCTCAATGGGATGAATCCCGAAACCGGCGAAAGTTTGAATTTACCTTGAAGGTCAAAGTATGGTCTGGTTGGGAGAAGGTAACGATTACTTAAGTGTCCTTGGTCTCCAAAATTAATGGCAAAGGCCTTACGGGCTGAATTGTTGTTTAGGACAACCTTAGAACTTGAAGTCCCAAAATCCAACCCAATAACAACGGTATTTGTTTCTGTTCCCAAATTTCCTGGGAACTGGGTAAGAGTAAAATTATTTGGCATATTCTAAGTATTTTGGTTTCTAGCTAGAATTTTGGTCAATTGAACAAAATCACTCCAACACATATTTCCCTTTTTTCCGAGACAATCCTCCTGCGTTGCTTTACCTTGATTTTCATTATTTCAAATCTGCTTTGAAGGGCAGAAATTCTGCCCTCAGTCGCCTTAACAAGAGATGCTCTGCTCATGGAAGCGTGTTTGCCCTTGATACTATCAAGTTGCATTAGTTGATTTTGAAGATGAAGGTCCAAGGTCTTTTCTTGAAGGTCGGCCCTGTCTTCGTTCTGGTTTTGTATGTCAAGGACGAAAGCGTCGAATTGCCCGTCAGACAAGAGCAAGCATTTCTCATTTGCAAGAGTTTTGACTTCATTCAGATCTAGTACATTTATTGCCTCAATCCAGTCGCTTCCATTGCTTGCAGCTCCCGTAATGAGCTTTTCAGCCTCCGCTTCAGGTATTGGAGAATTTGGATCATCCAACCTAATGGCTGCGTAGTAAAGTCGTTCGACTTGTTGGAGTCCCTCAATCGTCCAGTGTTGTATGGTGAAAACATAAACACCTTCTTTCAAAGAGCTAAGGCTGCTTTCCTTACTCAAACGAATGCTGACTGCAGGGTGATTATGTTCTGTCTGTGAATCAATTTTATCTCCGACAAATCGTACAAGGGAATGTACTTGATTTACAATTTCAATTTGGCGGCCCTTTTCAGCGGTTATTTTATTCTCAAATCGGCATCGAACAGGTTGCGGATCATTCCTGGTGAATTGTGTTATGCCGCCAACCTTTCGTTGTCGAATAAATGTCTCAAGATCAAGCTTAGCTTGATTTGTCAAGGAGACCTCAAATTCATTTTTGGTTCTATCGACACTTAAGAACCGGCAGCCAGGATAGTAGAGATGAAAGAAATCTGAAACATAAATTTGAATGTCAAGGCCGGTTACCCATCGGTGTAATTCTTTCGCGGCTTTTACCTGATTTAGAATATAATCTCCATGCGCTACTAAATGCGCAGCGTCCTTTTCAAGGCTTTCTTCTTGCTGTCGAATGTTGACCAACGCCTGAGCGGTCTGTTCTATACGGTCAGTCTCTTGGGAGGGGGTCAATTTGCCAATCAGCAAATCAAGCGTTAGCTGTTGTACTTGCTCACCTAGTATTGGCTCTAAGCCACCAAGTGCGTGTTCGAATATTCTTAAACGGTTGTGAAGACGCTCGTAGATTTTAGCATCGATCGTGTCTGCATAATATAAATTCCATATGAGAACCTTGGGAGAGGTTTGACCCAACCGATCAATTCTGCCAATTCTTTGCTCAACCCGCATCGGATTCCAGGGAAGGTCGTAGTTAATAAGCACGTGACTAAACTGAAGATCGATCCCCTCACTTCCCACTTCTGAAGACAGCAACACATTTGGCCCTTCTAATCGAGTAAAATCATCTATTATATCATCCTTTGGCTGGATCGAGTTGCCTTTTAGAACTATGTTGCTTACGCCATCTTGGGCCAATCGTTCGGATAGGTAATCAAGAGTCGCTCTAAAAAAGGAAAAGAGTACTATCTTTTCTCTGTTGTTCTGCCGAACCAGCTCGGTCAGAATTGACCGAAGTCGTTTGTATTTCGAGTCGCTCCGCCAAAGATCATCAAGGTTGCCAAACGATTTGACCTTGCTAATAAGCTGTGCGACCACTGGAACTCTCGGAATTTCCGGGTCAATTTCACGGCCCAAGTCTTCGTATAATTCTTCATCAAATGCCTCATATTTCCGTTCCCATTCGCGCAATGCAGCAGGCATTGAACTCGACATCTGACGCTGCGGTGTTGTTAGGATGAATCCTTCGCTCTTACTAAAGTCCTGACAAAACTCTCGCACTGCCTCTGTTACGTCGTTGTAGAATTGCTCCTCAACAGGTGTCATCGGAACCGGTTCTGGGATGGCTTGCCTAATCACGCGCCACTCTATGACATCTCGCTTCCTGGTGCGCGTTACCACATGACCCAAGAGATTGATTGTTTCAAGGCGATAGGCAATTTCGCTCCGAATTTTTGGGTCCTTCAGTTCCGATTCGCTTGGGGGTGTCTCAATAAGTGCACTTAATTGTCTGTTCCCTTGAAGAAGAGGATTATCAAGGGCTTGGGTAATCAGAGATTTAAATTCCTCTACAGTAACACATCTTCTTATGACTTCTTCACGAGCTTTTAAGAGAGGCGCATTGGCATTCAGAATTTCATCAAATACCAATGGTTGATTAAATGTCGCGTCATCAACTATGTTAAGTAGTTGATAAAGGTCAAGATTACGTAGATGAATTGGCGTTGCAGATAATAACACGACATGCTCAGCAACCCCGCGCAGTAATCGTCCCAGTACAGTTGTTTTCTTATCGGGGTTTTTTAGATCCGAAATTCTCAAATAATGAGCCTCATCCACAATCAAGAGATCTATCAGCGGACTATCGTGCTGATGCTTTTGCAAGAGTTGAGCCAATAATGAGGACGGCCGCTTATCTGCCTCAAGCTCATCATCCCATCCACGCTGCGGGCGAAGTCCTTGTAAACTTCCTATGATTGAAAACTTAGCAGATCCTCCAATCCTTGCAGCCTCCTTTAAAGTGGAATGTACCATCTGTGCGTCCTGAACCTCAGCTTCGATACCAAATCGATTACTTAATTCCCTCCGCCACTTTTCACGAAGCGGCGCTGGACAAAGCACCATCAATCGACCAAAATCAAAGCGACTGCGCAGCTCTGTCCAAATTAGTCCCGCTTCAATTGTTTTACCGAGTCCGACCTCGTCGGCAATTATTATGCCGTTGCTGACAGAACTAAGCATCTTAAGAACTGGCTTAAACTGATAAGCATAGAAATCGCTATTAGTCACTTCCATGCTGTAGAGAAGATTCGCAAGCTTTCCGCTCAGTTTAACATGAGTCAAAAGCCTGCGTAGATCTGATGCCCTTCCGAGTCGACCAAGCTCAAGCAAATCAAGCGGATGTTCCTTGTTCAAAGAACTTGGTTCGATTTCATTCTCAGGAAAATACTGCGTGGAATCAGGAAAGCGGATTTGAACAAGACTCTTCCCCGCTCGGGTCATTGACCTCCCAGTCAAGTAACCAATCCTGCCTGGGTTTGCCTTAACACGAAATGGTTTGCCGAGATCCATTTTATTCTCTTCGCTCAATTTGCGCCCGGTTTTAGTGAAATGCCAAAAGCCCACCCTCGCGTTTTAGCCGAACCCGGCACGCGTGATGAGCTCAAATCCAAATTTAAGGTTTATTCGGGTAAGTTAAAATCTCTGCTACGTCACATTCTCCACCGACAAGCCGCCCATTGCAACGTTGCAGAAAACTTGTCAAGGGTGTCGATTCCATAAAGAATCAAATTCCAATCGACACTTGCCTTGCCCTTGACAAGATTGGAGCAACGGCTACCTTTGGCTGGCGGTGAGGAATGATCCTGCCTGACCTTGTCTGTCAATGGGTGGCCGAGTTCCGAGGCAAGCCCAATGTATTTTGAATCTGTCCTAGACGAATGTGTAAACATTCGTCCATCTTGCCGAAACCATAATTTCAGGTTTCTGCCTACCTGAATCTGTCGAATGCGCTAGCATTCGACCATCTTGCCGAGACCGGAAAACAGGTCTCTAGAAATGACCCCAGCTGGCGAAATGCTGACGCGTTCGTACATCCATTCCAAGCCCAATCGTTACTTATCAAGTAGATCATCTGCCTTGCCGGGAAATTTCTTAACAAGCCATTTCAGCACGTCCACCTGGTCTTTGCTGGGTGCCCTTCTAACTTGAGCTACTAACTTAATTGCCTCGGGTCGATTCAAGGTTAAATTTGATGCACCCTCGTTACAGACGGAACATATTGCTCTCAAATTACCGGGTTCATCGGTACCACCCATCGATTTGTCGATGATATGACCGATTTGCAATCTTGTCTTACGTCCCTCATCATAGGGATGAGGCTCACCCGCCGCCGCACCGCACATCTGACAGGTGAAGCCATTTCTATCAAGGACAAATGCCCGGACTTCCTTTGATATTCCACGTTCAAATGCAGGCAGCAACTTTGCGTCCACTAGTAAATACTGCCCTGGTCTCAATTCACTCCTATCATTGTGAGTTACAATATTTAGGCCTTCCTCATTCCTCAACTCTCTAACTCGTCTGCCCCATTCGCTTGCACCCGCGACCTTTCTGAGCGTTTCTGAGTTCAGAACTTTGCCAACGTTGGCAAAAAAATAGGCTCTTAGTTTTGCTCTTGAGCCATCACCCTTTTTCTTTTTTTTTGGCATTTATTAGAGCGTTAGTAATTGCGCGGCCAAGTTCAAATGCAACCGGCGGTGGGAAAGCATTTCCGACTTGTCGATATGCGGGAGTCTTCTTTCCGACAAACTTCCAGTCACTTGGAAAACCTTGAACTAAGGCAGTCATTCTTAAAGTTAATTTTGGCACTCCCTTAAATCCATTAATAGGAGGAGAGTCCGCTAATCCGTGGCCGTCCACACCCAACTCTTGCCAAGCTTTTTTTGCTCTAGTTGGTCCAAGGTCCGCCCCACCATGCTTCTTCGATCCACCCACAATTGTCGGCGCAATTCCACTGGCTTTTTGTTTCCACGAGTCCACGCTTTCCCAACCCAAGCTACTCATTTCCTTATAAAGCAACTCACCAATTGGTATTGGTGCCCTGGCTGATTTTTTTGGCCACTCAAATAAATGGTAGTATTGTTTTTTAAGTCCTATAAGAATCGCCCGCGGGCGCAGTTGAGAGACTTCAAAATCGGAGGCGTTGATTACACGCCAATCACACCTATACCCAAGGTCCTCAAACGCTGAGAGTATTTTTTCTCTATAACTCTTAAACTTCGGATCCAGGAGTCCTCGGACGTTCTCAATCAATATTGCTTTGGGATTGCATTCTTTAGTGATTCGGATGGCTTCCGGGAAAAGGTCGCGTCCATCAAGTTGTCCAAGTTGCTTGCCGGCTATAGAAAAAGGCGGACAAGGCACTCCACCCGCCAAAAGGTCAACGCCCTTATATCGGTTGGCCTTGAATTTTCTAAGATCACCTTGGATAACATTCCAGCTTGGACGATTTGCAATCAGCGTTTGACATGCGAGCGGTTCTATCTCCACCAAGGCTAGATGCTCAAAGCCAGCTTTTTCCAATCCAATTGCCTGTCCACCTGCTCCGGCGCAAATCTCTAGAGAGGTCAGTTTATCCATTCTTCCTACGTTTCTTATTTAGTGCTCTTTCAATTTTTGAAATACAAGCGTCAATATTGCTTGTGATATCTCTGTGCCAGAATCGAATAACGGTCCAACCCTTCATTAATAGTTTTCGATTGGTGCTTTCATCACGGCTCATGTTCCGCTCAATCTTATTAATCCAGTAAGAACGGTTGATTGAAATTCTATTTCGTTTTTCGGCCCAGTTTTTTCCATGCCAGAACTCGCCGTCACAAAATATTGCGACTTTCAATCGCCTAAATACTATATCAGGTCTTCCTGTCACAGTTTTGACATTCTTTCTATACCGGTATCCTTTTGCCCAAAGTGCCTTTGCAAGCAAGACCTCCGAGGCAGTGCCAGTGGATCGATTTGCTTGCATATTACGTCTCCTCTGTTCTCTGGAAAGGCTGTCCATTTTCCTTTCATTTCCTTGACGATTTGAGCTTATTGAGATCACGCTTTAGTTCCATTACTATGGACGACAACTTATCCAAAGACTGATCTTCTGTGCCAGGCAGTTCAAAACTTAGATACCCAACAGCTTTCCAGATTTCTAAAATTGCATCCAAACTAAGCGAGTACGAATGGAATTCAGGATTGTCGGACTTGAGCAAAACTTCATTTGTTTTCTCAATTTTGTTAAAGAGACGCTTGTACACGATACCGTCATCTTTTGTCAAGATTACATAACTCTTGTTGTCTTTGATTTCAAGCCAGTCTTGAAGGTATTCACAAATGATGTAGGAGTCTGAGGCAATCGGATTCATACTGTCCCCCATAATTTGGAACAGCCTGTAAGTGCGGTTTTGTGAAAGTTCGGTCAGTGGAAGTGCAAAGCGAGGTAACTCCTCAATAAAATCGGGATCTGAATAGCCTGTTAAATATCCAGCGGCAGCTTTTTTGGGTACAATCGTAATTAGCTCTTTGTTTTCTTGGTTGGTGATAACAGGAAGTATTCTGAGGCCAACGCCGCGGGCATCTTGAACTCCTGATAGTTCGCCCTTGCTCCTGGAAAGGTCTGAATCCAATAGAGCATCTACCGTCACATCGAACAAGTGAGCTAGGTTTTGCAGAGTTGAAAGTTTGGGTTCGGCTCTTCCCTCCTCGTACGCGCCGACAATAGACCGGGTCAAGCCTATTTTGTTTGCGAGCTCTTCCTGCGTCAATCCTCTTTTTTTCCTTTGGGAGCGAATATTCAAGGGCAGAAAGCTCATACTTTACGATGCTAATATAATTGGAATTCTCACAAGATTAGCTAAATTTGCCTGTGTAATTAGCAAAGTAGTACATTTTTCAATTCATAAACACCTTTTTTTATGGCAATCGAGATTTTATGCATTAACAAGTCAGACAGGCAGAATCCGCATGAGCGGATTTTGAGGATTGGCGGAAAGAACGGGGACGGAACTATTTGGAGACTAAGCCAGGCTGAAGCTATCGCGGGAATAGAAGAGGGCAAATGGCAATTCTATGTCAACAAAGGAGGATCCCGGGTCGACGTTATTGTCGCTGTCAGTAGTTTTGGAAACAAGTATATCAAAACCACAAGCGACGGTGAGCAGCCCAATAATCTGCTTAGCCTTCCTGAGTGTAGTTAGCAAATTAAAACAATCGGTATTATGTTCGATTTAAGTAAGAGGAGCATCGAGATCAAGTGCCCGGAGTGCAAAAAAACCTTGACAGTTAACTTCAGGCAAGTTGCAAACGAAGAGTCAATTACCTGTTCAGGGTGTTCTCGAAAAATCAAGCTTGTGGATGACAAAAAATCCGTTCAAAGAGGTCTTAGGGATATCAACAAGGCATTCTCTGATTTCGAGAAAACACTCAGGTCACTTGGAAAATAGAATCTTACATCGGTAGGGCAAGTTTCTCCCTTAGCGTTCTCATATCCTCACCAATCTTCTTCTCAACTACCTTAGCGTAAATCTGAGTCGTCCTGATACTTGTATGCCCCAACATCTTAGAAACCGTTTCAATCGGGACCCCATTAGTCAAAGTTACGGTCGTAGCGAATGTATGCCGAGCTAAATGGAAGGTCAAATTCTTGGCGATCCCGGATAGATCAGCGATTTCCTTCAGGTAGGCATTCAGCTTTTGATTCGAAAGAACGGGAAAGGCCGTCCCTATGGCTAGGGCTCTCGGATGATTCTTGTACTTCTCAACTATTTCGAGGGCTTTTGGAAGCAAAGGAACTCTCAGGGGCTGGTTCGTCTTCTTTCGGGAAGTCATAATCCAATAATCTCCATCAATGCCTATGGAAATATTTGATGGCGTCAAATCCATCACGTCGCAATAGGCAAGACCGGTGTAGCAACTAAACACGAATAAATCCTTGGCCCATTGTAGCCTCAAGATTTTCGTTTCCTTCGCTTCGATGGCGTTAAGCTCCTCCTGAGTCAGGAACTCACGATCGTTGCCTATAAAGCGAGCCCGGAACTTTGCGAAGGGATCCCGATCCAACCATTCATTCTTGATTGCCATGTTGATCATTTTTCTCAATCGTTCAATGTGCTTCAAAACTGTGTTGTGCCCACAGGGCTTGTGATGGTCTTTTGGCCTCAAATTCTTTAGGAAGATTTCAAAATCAACCAAAAAACTATAAGAAAGTTGAGAGAGTGGAACATCGGGCACCTTCATCATTTCTTTTAGAAACGTTTGAATGTATTTCTGCGTGGTCGCATAGTTCTTTATGGTACCCCACTCTAGAAATTCCTTCAGGTAGCTGTTGTGGTAATCAATCAGGCCCAATAATGTGTGCTCTTCTGGCTCAATTCCACAAAACTTATTCTTGACGGAATCTGCATTGAGGACCTTACCCTCAAATTTCACTTGATTGTACGCATTTGTGACTTCCGCCTGAACCTGATCCAGGTAGGAGTTCAATGCCTTGATCTCTGGTCTGGTGCCGTTGGCCTGTCCTTTCTCGACATTCCACGAGTTGAGATCAATTTCGCGTTTCAGTGAAACATCCAAAGATCTACCATCAAGGGTAATTCGGACATAAATTGGTACACGGTTGTTCCGGACTTTGTACTTCTTCACAAAGAACCGGACAGACAGAATGTTGGTATTCATAGCATCTCAGGTTACAATCCTCACACTTCAACTAATCTGTGCCCCAAGCTACCACCGAATGGTCGGGGCACGTATGGGGCACATACATCCTGAAATTCTTTGTAACTGATTGACGGGCTTAAAAAGAAAAAGCCTTTAAACCCTAAGATTCAAAGGCCGATGGATTCGGATGAACCCTATATGTCGGGGTGAGAAGATTCGAACTTCCGACCTCCACGTCCCTAACGTGATGCGCTAACCGGGCTGCGCTACACCCCGAAATCAGGGTGCAATATTAGTGGAAAAATTGAAGTGGAGGAAGATGGATCCCTTCAGCACTTCAACACTTCAACACTTCAGCACGGCAAGTTTTTTGACAAATACGAAACAAATACTAGCTTGAGGCGTTCAATACCAACCACCATCCCATGAAAGGAACCAACCTCGGCGAATTTGAAGAACTCATCCTGCTGACCGTCGCTGCCCTGTTTGATGAAGCCTATGGAGTTTCCATCCAGGAAGACCTGTCGGCACGCTGCGGGCGAAAGGTCACTCTGAGCACTATCCATGTTGCCTTACACCGGCTCGAGGAAAAAGGTTTCCTCGAATCGCGCTTTGACGGCGCCACGAATGAAAGAGGAGGCAGGCGCAAGTTGCTGTTCAGGGTCACCAAGTCGGGACAAAAAGCGCTGGCACAAGTCCGGGAACTCCGGAATGAGTTGTGGAATGCGGCGCCAAAGGCAGCAATCACTTTGAAAATGACATGAAACGTCCGCCCCAATGGATCGGTAATTTGTTAAGCCGGCTGCTTGCACCCCGCTTGTACGAGGCGATTATTGGTGACCTGGACGAGAAATTCAACAAGCGGCAGGCCAGCAACGTGCCTGGCTGGAAGATCAAAGCACAGTACATTCTTGAGGGCCTCGGCTTTTTGCGGATGATCAGGCCCGGAACCTACACAAACCCTGCAGACATGTGCCGCAACTACCTGCTTGTCGCCTTGCGCAACGTCGTCAAAGACCGCCTCTACGTACTGCTCAACATTTCGGGACTTGCCCTCGGCATGGCGTGCTTCATTGTCATCTTCATGTATGTTGAGTTTGAGCGCAGCTACGACAGGTTTCACGCAAACGCCGATCGGATCTATCGCATCCCGGAAGAATTCAACGACGATGGGGCCATGGTCCAGTCGGCGATGAATCACGCGCCGATGGGTACGATCATCGGGCAAAACCTCCCGGGTTTTAAAAATATTGTGCGTATTTTTCCCTATTCACAATTCTTCAATTCATTCGTCACTTCAACTCCGGACCTGACTTTTAAGGAAGGTAATTATTGTTTTGCCGACTCGGCTTTCTTCCGGGTGTTCAGTTTCAAGAGTCTCACAGGTCGGCTCGACCACGCACTTGATGCGCCCTATTCCGTGGTGCTCACACGCTCCACGGCTGTGAAGTATTTCGGCACTTTCGAAGCGGCAGTGGGCAAGACGCTGATCTTCCAGAACGATGAAAGATCTTTCAACTACCATGTTACAGCCGTGATCGAAGACATCCCCCAGGCAAGCCACTTCCGGTTCGACTTCATGGCGTCTTTCAGCACGCTGGATCAATTCATGCCATGGTACAACAACTGGCACCACCCGTCCATGTTCATCTATCTGGAGATGGAAACAGTTGCGGACCCGGATGAAATGACGGCACAGATCGCAACAATTGCAAAAAAACATCAGCCGCCATATCTGCTTGAAGAGCACAGAAAGTACGATGTCCAGCAGCTGACCGACATCCATTTGCACTCGCAACTGCAAAACGAATGGGAGCCCAATTCCCGACATGCCTACCTCCGAATCTATGTGAGCGTCGGCTTATTCATCCTGGTTATTGCATGCATCAACTTCATGAATATTGCCACTGCACGGTCGTCCGGAAGATCCAGGGAAGTGGGGATGAGAAAAGTGCTGGGTGGAAAGCGAATGCAGCTGCTGGGACAGTTCTTGAGTGAGGCCCTGGTCTACTCAATCATTTCATTTGTCATTGCAATCGGTCTTGCCCACCTCTCACTTCAGCTCTTTTTCAATAATGTCATCGGCAAGCAGATTTCATCCCTCAGCTATTTCAGCATTCAGAATCTTACATGGGCTTTGGCTTTCATTGTTGTCGTCGCTATTGCAGCAGGACTGTATCCTGCCATCTTTCTTTCCGGTTTCAAGCCGACGCAGACGCTGAAGGGCAGTTTGCTCGGCATTGGTTCTGGCGCTCTTCGCAAGGGCCTTGTTACATTCCAGTTCTTCATCTCCAGCCTGCTGATCTCGGGCACCATCATCATTCTCAGGCAAGTGAATTACATGAAAAACAAGGATTTGGGTTTTGACGAAGCGCACATGATCAGCGTAAGGCTCTCTGACCGCTTTGCGCAGCAGAACTACAGCGTGCTCAAAGATGCTTTGACGGCCGAATCCCGGGTAAGTCACGCTGCATTAAGTTCCACATTGCCGGGCCGCGGAGACTTTCACGGTTTTGAGATTGTCCCCGAGGGATCGACCACCGGCACCTCGATCGGCATTAAGACCATGGGTGCTGATGAAGACCTGCTTTCAACCTTCAACTTTCAATTGTTGGATGGCCGCGATTTTTCAAAGAACAATCCTGCCGACCAGACTGCGGCATTCATTATCAACGAAGCTGCCGCGCGACGACTCAAGTGGGAAAAGCCGGTGGGTAAGGAAGTTGAACTGACCGTTTACGTCAACGGCGCACAAAAACGAAAAGGAACTATTATTGGCCTGGTGAAGGACTTTCACTATGAGTCCATGCACCACAAGATCGAGCCGCTGTTGATTTACATCAACAAACATCCCTACTACGCTGACTACCTCACCATGAAGTTCAAACCCGGGAATGTTGCAGAATCGGTTGAGTTGCTGCAATCGCAGTGGAAAAAATTCCACCCGGAAAAGCCGATTGAGTACCGATTCCTTGATGATGAGTTGGAGAAGCTCTACACTTCAGAGCTTAAGATCAGCAGGATATTCAACGTGCTCGCGGGCATCTCCATTTTCATCTCTTGCCTGGGCCTTTTCGGATTGTCGGCCTTCCTGGCAGAAAAACGAACGAAAGAAGTGGGAATCCGTAAAGTTATGGGAGCTTCATTAAGACACATTGTCCAATTGCAGGTCAAAGAATTCTTTTGCCTGATACTTACTGCCAACGCCTTGATGTGGCCGCTGGCATGGTGGTGGTCGCAGAAGTGGCTGGAAGGTTTTGCCTATCACATCAAGCCGAATGCGGCCATCTTTGCTGTTACACTCACTGTGGCGCTACTGCTCGTGGTCGCAACGCTATCCTACCATTCGTTAAAAGCAGCAATGGCAAACCCTGTGAAGTCGTTGAGGCATGAATAACCCTCGACAGGGCTTCGACAAGCTCAGCCTTACAGCTCAGGGCAAGCCTTACTCGTTCCGGATACTCTCCACAGGGTTTGCCATTGCAGCCCGAATGGTCTCCCACCCGATGGTCAACATGGCCAGTATGATGACAAGTCCACCCGCCGAGACAAACACCCACCCATCAAGCACCGTTCTGTAGGCAAAAGTTGTAAGCCATTCCTGCATCACGAACCAGGACAGGGGCATGAACATTAACAGCGCAAATACGATCGGTTTCATTGCCGTTGCGCCGAGAAGACGAACAATATCGGCCACGCTTCCACCCATCACCTTGCGAATGCCGATTTCCTTTGTACGCGACTCCGCGATGAACATGGCCGTTCCAAAAAGTCCCAGGCAGGCAACAAAAATTGTCAATGCGGTGAAAACAGCGTTTAATCGCAACGTTGCCTGGAGCTCAGCAAACTTGCGATGGTAGTCGGCGTCTGCAAAATGATACTCGAACGGATACTCAGGATTGTACTTCCTGGCCAACTGATCAATCGTCTCGATGCTTTCCATAGTCGACTTCTCCGGGTTGAGTTTCAAATACACCACGTTGCTGGCCCACTTTCTTTTATTGCCAAACAGGATGATGGGTTCAACCGGCTGATAAGGTGAGGTAAAAACAAAATCTTTCACCACTCCGATGACCTGCCATTCGTGCCTTCCGTCGCGGATTACTTCTCCAATTGGATCATCAAATCCCATCAGGTGCAAAGCTGTTTCATTGATGACCGCCGCGGTCGAGTCTGATGGAAACTTCCGGAGATCCATGTCGCGCCCCTGGATGATAGTAAGTCCAGCCGTAGAGGTGATGTCCTGGTCCACATAGATCCTTTCGATGTTCGTCTGGTCGTCGGGGCGTTTCCCCTGCCAAACCATATCTGTTGCACCGCTCCACTGCTCCGTGAGTGGCGCACTTGCTTTCGTCATTGATACAACTGATCCGGTTGCTTTCAGTTCATTAGCAAACGAAGAGAAGTTTCGGTTCATGGAGCCTGTCAGCGGAATATAGAGAAGGTGGCTCATGTTGTAGCCCGCGTCACGGTTTTGAATGTATGTGAGCTGTTTGTTTACAACAGCAGCCGACACAACGAGCATCGCGGCAAAGCCAAACTGCACCACCACCAACACGGAACGGAATGAGGCCTTTGCCCGCACGGCATGTCCCCTGAGAATTCTTACCGGGAGAAACGACGATAGGTACAATGCCGGATAACCGCCCGCAATCAATCCTGTCGCCAAAGTGAACGCGATGATCCATATCCAGGTACTGGCTTCGCCAAAGGTTGTGGGTACGGACTGACTGACCAGTTCGTTGAAAAATGGAAGAAGCATCCAGGCCAAAACGATAGAAACGGTTCCGGCAATGGCTGTCAGAAGCAGCGATTCCGACAAGAACTGTCCAACCAGTGAAGAACGGACGGCACCGGTAACTTTTCGTACAGCAACCTCTTTTGCGCGTCGTTGTGCACGCGCCGTGCTTAGGTTTACAAAATTGATTGCAGCGATGGTGATAAGGCCTATGGCCAGAATTATCAGCAGCCTGACCGTTTCGATACGGCCGCCTACCGGAACGCCATTGTCAAACCTTGAATGCAGCCGCATACTGGTAAGCGGATAAAGAAATATCCCGATGTTTTGGCCATCTGCATAGTGTTGCTTCACCACATCCTTTACCTGGTCGTTAAATGCACCAGGATCGGTGCCGGGTTTCAACTGCACGAGGTTTCTGACGGAGTTGTTGCCCCAGAACGTGTCTTTGATTCCCAGGCTTTCAAGAAAACGAAATGAGATCAGGTAGTCGAACTGGAATTCGGTATTCGGTGGGAGCGCTTTCATCACCCCGGTCACCACAAACTCAAACTTATGTTTACCCTCGCTGATCGATAGCGGTTCGCCCAGTACCCGGGTTTCTCCAAAAAGTCTTTGTGCAAAATCCTCGGTCACCACAATCCCGTTAGGGCCTTCGAGCGCAGTTGAGGGGTCACCCGCAAGAAGGGGAAGGGTGAACATTGTGAGAAACCCGGGATCGGTGTACACGCCTGTCGTCACCAGCAATTTCGTCTGTCCTGCCTGGAACAGGTGAGGGTCACCCCAGGTGGCATAGCTTACCGCATGTTCGACTGATGCAAATTCTTTTTCCAGCGTTGGTGCTAGTACCCGGGGCGTCGTGTTATCAACACCGGTCTGCCCTTTTTCCTCCCAACGATTCCAGGCCACGTACAGTTGGTCTTTGTTTAGGTGAAACTGGTCAAAGCTGAACTCATGCCGGATCCACAAAAACAAAAGGAATGCACCGCACATTCCGATCATCAGTCCGGCGGTATTGATAAAGGTGTAAGTCTTGTTGCGGGATGCAAAGCGGAGTGCAGTCTTTAAGAAGTTTAGATACATGCGCAGGCTTTGAACAAATATAGGCAAGCCGTCAACGGCACAAAAGCGGTCAGGATTTCCTGACTCGAAGTGTCCTGCACCTTTAAATGTAGGGCACCCATTGAACCAAATCTTGAAAGGGTTGTTTATAATGAGCAAATTGCCCGTCCTGCTTAACAACCATGTACCTGAAAAAACGATACGGCTTCGTCGCTACCGTTAGGTGGTCGATCTGGGGATTTGGCATTGGACTGTCATCAAGCGCAGTCGCACTTCTCCTGTACGAGGTGGCTGGATTCACCTGGGTGGCCCTCCCATGGCAGCCGGTAAGCCTCGTAGGCATTGCGCTTGCATTTTACCTTGGTTTCAAGAATAATTCATCCTATGACCGTGTTTGGGAAGCCAGAACCATCTGGGGCGGAATTGTCAATGACTCACGTGCGTTTGGCGCAATGATCATGACGTATGCGAGCAACCTGTTTACCACAACACCTGTGCCGGAAAACGAGATTCGCAAAATCAAGAAAGAAATTATCTATCGTCATATCGCATGGCTGACTGCTTTGCGCTTTCAACTTCGCACCCCGCGACCCTGGGAACATGTTAACGAAAACCTGAACAGGAATTTTAAGAACCTTCAAATACCCGAGTTCAAATCCGATGCTTGCAAAGAGGTTTCAGAATTTCTCAGTCCCGATGAAATGATGCGCCTGAATTCGAAGAGCAACGAAGCCGCACAAATCTTGTTCTTCCAAAGCGAGACACTGCAAAAAATCCGTGAAAAGGGCCTGCTTGATGACTTCCGGCACATGGAGCTTCAAAATGTTGTGAACCGGCTGATTGAAGGGCAGGGAAAATCGGAAAGGATCAAGAACTTCCCTTTTCCCCGGCAATATGCATCCGCCACTTATTACCTGGTGATCATTTTTTCCATCATGCTGCCGTTCTCCATGCTTCGGGAGTTCACCCAGATAGGCGAGCACTTTGTTTGGCTGACCATTCCATTCACTGCCTTTGTCTCCTGGGTATTCGTGCTGATGGAAATGATCGGGGATTACAGCGAGAATCCGTTTGAAGGAACCTATAACGATGTTCCCATCACTTCCATTTCGCGGAGCATCGAAATAGACCTGCGGGAAATGCTTGGAGAGGAGAACATTCCCAAGCCAGTGCAGCCGGTGGATGACTTCCTGTTATAGTGGATTAACTATTTAGTCGGACGTTGAACAGCAGAATATCGAATGGCCAATATCCAATGTCCAGGGTTACTACTACTCCGACATTGGTAATTGGACATTCGATATTGGATATTCAACCCCGAGTCTGGCTCCGGTGACTACTTATTGGTTATCGCAGCCGGTGCCACTTTGCCGGCTCGAACTGCAGGGAGTCGGGTGTGTAGCCCAGAACGAGTCCTGGCCGTACTGCGTCATCATTGAGTTTCGGCGGGAATGAATGAAGTTTCATGTCGTACTCCGCCATGACACAAGCCAGGTAGACCGGCTCCTCCCAACATGACAAATCAATCTTGAACTCCAGGGTCTTTGCATCTCCGATGCTGACATTGTTCGCCACCCATCCGTTTCGCTCAAAGTATTTTCCCATTGCGGCTTCCGTGTCAGAATTGTAGGTTTTGTCCGCAAGCTCGAACTGAAATGAGTCTTTGGTGGTCCAATGACATCCCTCCCTGCGATAGATCACATCGTCCAATGCAGATGATGCATGGATCACCTTGACCTGATTGCCATTCGAGATATAGACATGAGCCCAGATTTTCTTGTTTGCTTTCAAGGCCACATAAATGACCTCTTGCCTGGTAATAAGGTAAACGCTGTTGGAGTCACTTACCTGGTGAACTTCGGCATCTTTCCACTCCTCCACTCCAACCATACCGTCAGTTCGGATGGCCTGATTGATCTCAAGGCCAGAAAAGAGAGGACACAAAAGTACTATTGCCGCAACGCGCTTCATGGAAGCACGCGCTGCCCTGGTTAGTCGTCGCATTTTCTCGATTCACTTCTGTCAGTAGTAAACGGATGAGGATAAATCCTGGTTTTACTTTTTTCGCGCAACCTTTGTTAAGAATCAAAGTCCCTTAGGTTACGGTAACTTTCCGCACTATTTGCAGTTTTCCCTCTTATGAAGAAACTTTTGGTTATCCCATTCGTAGTAGCAGTCTTTGAAATAGCGGCACAATCAATGCCGCCAATGCCGCTGCCCAGATTTGCGGAGACAATAACGTGGGAGCAGGAAAAGAAAGACAAGATCACAGCCTTTGTCCAGGCCAGGTTGACCAAGGCGCTTGTCATTTACCATGATGGCGAACGTGTTTACGCGTATGGATCAACCAAGGAGCCATACGACATCTTCTCAGCCCGAAAAAGCATGCTCAGCCTGTTGTATGGCATATACATCCAATCAGGCGTCATCGACCCGCAGGCAACACTTGCGCAACTGGGTATTGACGACAAGGGCGGTCTGACAGACAAGGAAAAGGAAGCAAGGGTCATCGACTTGCTGCGTGCACGATCGGGTGTGTATCATGAAGCAGCTTTTGAAACCCCGGGGATGGTGAAGAATCGGCCGCCTCGCGGACAATATGCGCGTGACGAACACTGGTTCTACAATAACTGGGACTTCAATGCGCTTGTCACCATATTTGAAAGGAAGACGGGAAAATCCGAATTCGACGCCTTCGAGGAGCACCTGGTCAAGCCCCTCGCACTGAACAACTACGACCGAAACCTGCAAAAGTATCACTTTGAAGAAGTTTCGATGCACCCGGCAGCGCGCATGCGTCTTTCTGCCGACGATTTCGCGCGCATCGGGTTGATGCTCGTACAAGGCGGCAAATGGAACGGCAAGCAGATCGTACCAGAGCAGTGGATTAAGGAAAGCACGGCGCCCTACTCTGATATCGGGATTCTTGGCGGCTACGGTTACTCGTGGTGGGCCTCCAGGGAAGGGCATCATTATCCATTTGTCAATATGCCAGTCGGCACATTCTCTGCCCGCGGCACCGGACAACAGGATCTAATTGTCATACCGGAGTGGAATATGGTGATCGTCCACCTTACCGAGGTCAACTCTCCTACTGATCCAATGTTCAAGGTCACGGACTTCGGCCATCTCCTGAAGGTCATCTTGCAGCAGTAGCGCTTGTCATTTTTACCGTTGAAATGATACGTCCGGCGGGGATTCTGTGCCACAATGAATCAAAAAACTCTAACTTTACCGGTTCCACTGAGCCTGCGCGCTCAGCATATGGCGGAACATGAGCAAAGCATCAAAGGCCGAATCTGCGGGCGCCCGATTCCGGGAAGCCATGGAACTGGAAAGACCCCTCCAGGTTGTCGGTGCCATTAACGCCAATCACGCCTTGCTGGCCACGCAGGCAGGATTCAGGGCAATCTATTTGTCGGGAGGGGGTGTAGCGGCTGGTTCTCTTGGCATACCCGATCTCGGGATCACTTCACTCGACGATGTGCTCACCGACATTTATCGCATCACCGGCGTAACCGAAACGCCGCTCCTCGTCGACGTCGATACAGGCTTTGGTCCATCTGCTTTCAACATCTCGCGCACCGTCAAATCTTTGATCAAGGCAGGTGCGGCCGCTTTGCACATCGAAGACCAGGTGGGCGCTAAACGCTGCGGTCACCGGCCCGGAAAAGAAGTTGTCAGCAAGGAAGAAATGGTTGACCGGCTAAAGGCTTGCGTCGATGCGCGAACCGACGACAGGTTCGTTATCGGCGCACGCACAGATGCGTTCGCGAATGAAGGCCTGGAAAGAACCCTGGAGCGGGCGGTGGCCTACAAAGAAGCCGGCGCTGATTTCATTTTTGCGGAAGCTGTTCCAGAGATCAAGCTCTACAAGAAGTTCGTAGATGCCACCGGAATCTCCGTGCTTGCCAACATCACCGAGTTCGGGATGATACCGCTTTACACGCTGGATGAATTGCGGAACGCGGGAGTGGGAATCGCATTGTACCCCTTGTCGGCATTTCGGGCTGCGAACAAAGCGGCGGAAAATGTCTATTCACACATTCGTAAAGAAGGCACACAGAAAAATGTGGTGAACACCATGCAAACAAGGGATGAACTCTACAAGAGCATTGGGTATCATGACTTTGAAAAAAAACTAGACAACCTGTTTAAAAGCCAAAAAGATGTCAAGTAACACCGAAACTGGATTCAAGCCGAAAAAGAGTGTTGCCCTTTCCGGGGTAGCCGCGGGCAACACTGCACTTTGCACCGTGGGGAAAAGCGGTAACGACCTGCATTACCGTGGGTATGATATTCTGGACCTGGCAGACAAGGCCGAATTCGAAGAAACAGCATACCTGCTGATCTATGGAGAACTCCCCAGCAAGGCGCAGCTTGCCGCCTATAAAAACAAACTTAGATCGCTGCGCGGACTTCCTCAGGCTGTGAAGAACGTGCTCAAGAATATTCCTCCTGCAGCGCATCACATGGACGTGTTGAGGACATTTACATCCACTATCGGCAGCATGCAGCCCGAAAAGGAGGACCACAACGAGGCAGGCGCAAGAAACATTGCCGACAAGCTAATGGCCTCGTTCAGCTCTGCCTTGCTGTATTGGTATCATTACTCCCATCATGGGAAGGAGATCGAAGTGGAAACCGATGAAGATTCGATTGGGGGCCACTTCTTACACCTCCTCCATGGAAAAAAACCGTCTGCTTCATGGGTGAAGGCGATGCACATTTCGCTGAACCTGTACGCGGAGCACGAATTCAATGCATCCACGTTTACCGGCCGCGTTATTGCAGGAACTGCTTCTGACATCTACTCGTGCATCACCGGTGCGATCGGCGCGCTGCGGGGACCCAAACACGGCGGCGCGAACGAAGTGGCCTATGATATTCAAAGCCGGTATAAATCAGCAGATGAGGCTGAGAAAGACATTCGTGCACGGCTCGAAAGAAAAGAGGTGATCATTGGTTTTGGTCACCCGGTGTACACCATTTCAGATCCGCGCAACGTCGTGATCAAAGGTGTGGCGAAGAAACTGTCTGAGGAGGTTGGTGATATGTTGTTGTATGACATTGCCGAGCGCCTCGAGACGCTCATGTGGAATGAAAAGAGAATGTTTCCTAACCTGGATTGGTTCTCGGCCGTTTCCTATCACATGATGGGCGTACCAACCCTGATGTTTACTCCCCTCTTTGTCGTGTCTCGCATCACCGGCTGGAGCGCGCACGTCATCGAACAGCGCCAGGATGGAAAGATCATCCGGCCGAGTGCCAACTACACCGGTCCTGAGAACCGGCCTTTCGTTCCCATCGAAAAAAGAAAGTAGTCTATGTCCGGACGGATCTCCAATGAACGCCCGAATCCCGATGGCGTACTGACAGCCATCGCTGATTACGCACTGAAGTATGAAATAAAGAGTGACCTCGCATGGAAAACGGCATACTATTGCCTGTTGGATACGCTGGGTTGTGGATTTGAGGCGCTCACCTACCCGGCATGCACCAAGATGCTTGGACCGATCGTAGAAGGAACCGTTGTTCCTAACGGAGCGAAAGTCCCAGGCACACAGTTTCAACTCGACCCCGTAATGGCGGCCTTCAATATCGGCGCGATCATTCGCTGGCTCGATTTCAATGACACCTGGCTCGCTGCAGAATGGGGCCATCCATCCGACAATCTCGGCGGCATACTTGCGACGGCGGATTGGCTATCGCGCACTGCGGTAGCGGCCGGCAAACCCGGCCTGAAAATGAAGGATGTCCTTGATGCCATGATCCGTGCGCATGAGATCCAGGGTGTGCTTGCCCTTGAAAACTCCTTCAATAAAGTCGGACTCGATCACGTGATCCTCGTGAAAGTTGCATCAACCGCAGTGGTGGGGAGACTCATCGGCTTGGACAGGGACAAGCTTGTCAACGCTGTTTCCCATGCTTTTGTTGATGGCCAGGCATTGCGCACTTATCGTCACTCCCCCAACACGGGCAGTCGCAAGTCGTGGGCCGCAGGAGACGCCACCTCACGCGCGGTGAGGCTCGCACTAATTGCCAGGACCGGTGAGATGGGCTATCCTTCTGTGCTCACTGCAAAAACCTGGGGCTTCTATGATGTCTCTTTCAAGGGAAACCAGTTCAGGTTTCAGCGTGAATACGGTTCTTATGTGATGGAGAACGTGCTGTTCAAGATCTCATTCCCGGCGGAATTCCATTCGCAAACTGCAGTTGAAGCGGCGATGACTATATATCAGCAACTGAAGGAAAAAGGAAAGACCAGCGACGATATTAAAAAGGTGTCCATTCGCACACACGAGGCAGCCATCCGCATCATCGACAAAAAGGGTCCGCTGAACAATCCTGCTGACCGCGATCATTGCATACAATACATGGTTGCCGTGCCTCTGATCTTCGGAAGGCTGACAGCCGCAGACTATGAAGATTCAGTTGCTGCCGATCCACGGATTGATGCACTGCGCGAGCGGATCATTTGCTCCGAAGATCCCCAGTTTACGAAGGATTATCACGATCCAGAGAAGCGTTCAATCGCCAACGCGCTGACGGTTGAATTCAACGACGGTACCAAACTGAAGGAAATTGTTGTTGAGTACCCCATCGGGCACAAGCGCCGCAGGGACGAGGGAATTCCGGAATTGGTGAAGAAATTCAAGATCAACCTGGCTCGCGTATTCCCCGAAAAACAGCAACAGAACGTGTTAAACACCGCCATGGATTACAACAGGCTGGCCGCAATGCCGGTGAATGAATTTGTGGACCTGATGGTCATCTGATTTCCTACTTTAGTGTCGAAATGGAAGCCGGTCAAAAGGAGTTTGTGAGAGAAAAGCTGGAATTGCCCAACGGCGGCAAGAAGCTCTTGCTGCACTCCTGCTGTGCACCGTGCTCCGGCGAGGTGATGGAGGCAATCATCGCTTCCGAAATCAACTTTAGTATCTTTTTCTACAACCCAAACATTCATCCCAGGAGGGAATACGAACTGCGGAAGGAGGAAAACGTCCGGTTCGCTGAAAAGCACGACATACCTTTCATAGACGCTGACTACGATTCAGAGAACTGGTTTGCGCGCGCCAAGGGGATGGAATGGGAACCGGAGCGCGGCATCCGGTGCACCATGTGCTTTGATATGAGGTTCGAACGCACTGCCTTGCATGCTCATGAAAATGGGTTCGACGTGATTTCGAGTTCGCTGGGTATTTCCCGCTGGAAGAACATGGACCAGATCAGTGACTCCGGTGTCCGTGCAGCCGGGCACTACGACGGCCTGACATACTGGACCTTTAACTGGCGCAAGAAAGGCGGCTCTGCACGCATGCTCGAGATCAGTAAGGAAGAACAGTTCTACATGCAGGAGTACTGCGGATGTGCATACTCAATGCGAGACACAAACAAATGGCGGGTTTCAAATGGCAGGCAAAAGATCGAGATCGGAAAGAACTACTATGGTAAGGAGTGCCAATAAAATCGCACCACAAGTACGAACTTTCCCCCTCACCTCGCTCCTTCTCGCTATTCATTTTTCATTCTTCATTTTTCATTCTTCCTACTCCCAAGCACCTGTGCCCTTCCGCATCGGCATCGACGGTCTCTCCCACACCCATGTCCACTGGCTGTTGAACAGGGCGGATGACGGCGACATCGAGATCGTGGGCATTGCGGAGCCGAACCGCGAGTTGGCAGAACGCTACCTCAGGCATTACAACCTCCCCACTTCACTCCTCTTTTCTACCCTGGAGGAAATGCTTCCCAAAGCAAAACCGCAGGCCGTTGCTTCCTTTAACCCAATTGACGAACACATAAGAACCGTACGTGCCTGCGCGCCGAGGCACATCCACGTGATGGTCGAGAAGCCGCTCGCTGCTTCACTGGCTCAGGCAAAGGAAATGGAACGACTTGCCAGGCAATACCAGATCCACCTGCTTACAAATTATGAGACCACATGGTACGCCAGCAACGCAGTGGCACGCGACATGATCAAGCCTTCAGATATTCGGAAAATGGTTGCTCATCACGGTCACCAGGGCCCTAAGGAAATCGGCGTAAACAAAGAGTTCCTTGACTGGCTAACGGATCCCATCAAGAATGGTGGCGGGGCCATCACTGACTTCGGTTGTTATGGTGCCAACCTGATGACGTGGCTGATGCGCGGAGAGCGTCCACTGACCGTGTTTGCAGTGACGCAGCATTTCAAGCCCCAGTTTTACCCGAATGTTGATGATGAAGCAACGATCATCCTTACCTACCCGAAGGCGCAGGGGATCATTCAGGCTTCGTGGAACTGGACATATAACCGAAAGGACATCGAGGTCTATGCCGGCAATCAATTCATTGTCGCCGACAAGATGGAACTCATGCGGAGAATCGGCCAGGAACCCGCAGGTCAAGTAACAATCAAGCCGCTTGTCAGCCCGTTCAATGATCCATTTGCTTACCTGGCCGCGCTCGTCCGTGGAGGAATCAAAGCCCAGCCTGATGACTTGTCTTCTTTGGAAAACAACATGATCGTGATGGAGATCCTGGAGGCCGCGAAAGAGTCAGTGCGGGAGGGAAAAGTGATTTCCCTTAAAAAGTAGCGATCGCCTACCGGCTGCGTGTCATCGCAAACGTCCCGGTCTGGTTCTCACTGCCCCATTCGACAACAAGAGTGCCATTCATGGTGTTGCCTTCCGGCACTCCGTCAAATTCATAGAAACCGCCGGCCACCTTCTTTTTGAAATGAAATGCACCTCCGCCACAGAAGCGGTATTCCTCCTTCATAGGCTCTCCGTCGAGGGGTGGAGCCGATATGCGCGTGAACGGGTTGTTCTCAGAGGCGATGATAACAGCAAATTCAGTCCGCTCTCCTTTCAAGTCGTAGTGACCTTTCCACTCCCCTTTTACCATAGACACTTGCGCTGCTGACAGCGGTTTGGGTGCGGAACATGATTGGGAATTTGCCGTTAGGCTCCCCAGAACCATCGCGGCTGTAAGCAGAACTCGCATGGTGTTGCTTATTTTTACAGAGATGCAGGCGGCGGTAAAAAAGTTTTGCGTGACCAGTCCAAACAACCGGCCTGATTACTTCTTCTTGTTCGTCTTCAGGTCGCGGAAGAACCTGGCCCAGTTAAATGGGTTGAGGAAGGGGTTTGTAACGCCCATCTGCCTGTTGTAAATGGCATTGTTGTACTGGTCCATATAGTACCGGTAGTTCAGATTGCCGTCCATAGGGGTGGTGCGCATCATCAATGCCATCAGTTCGGCATTCAGGTTCTTCGGGTCTATCCCGGAGTCCATTGGAACATTGAGTGCCAACACCGCTTGCTTGAATACTTCCTCCGTTGGAAATGGGAGGATGGTTACTTCACGAAGGAAAGTGTTGTCGTTGGTGAGCTCAACAACAATGGTGATAAAGTCCTCAGGCAGGTTCGGCACGATGTAATGCTGGCGGACATAGCCGACCGAACTGATCACAATGCTGTCGCCGACCAGCACCGGCATGGAGAAGAACCCCACACCGTTGGTTGAAGTACCGCGCCCGGCCTTGGGCACATATACGTGTACACCGGGCAGCCCGCTTGTGCTGTCCTTGCTGTCCTCCCCCAAAATGATACCGGAGAGCTGGATGAGGCGTCGTTTGTTCTGGGCGTGTCCTGGCGTGCTGAACATCAACATTCCCAGGACCAATATCACAAGAAAAATGTGCGACAACATCCGCATGTGCCCAGACAAAGTGTCAAAGATAGCGGAAAATCTCTTCACAGGTCACCATTTTCAACGTCAATCAAGGCTGAGGTGTCCCCTATAGCGAGGGACCGTGTCAAGCTCCAAATCCCAAATCACTGCTGTCCGGGGAAATTTTAGATCTGGTGAGTTTTCTTTGATTGTGTGATTGGTTTTGCTTTTGTAGCATGGGTTTAAGAAGGAGGCCTACCCGGATAAGTTGAGTTT
>Ga0187893_10004660_pt1 | contig 25779 bp, 22 predicted proteins | sample MA1701074metaG_FD_139574 | JGI IMG/M metagenome (GOLD analysis project Ga0187893, IMG submission 139574) | White microbial mat communities from a basaltic lava cave in the Kipuka Kanohina Cave System on the Island of Hawaii, USA - MA170107-4 metaG ... | reverse complement strand
CGCTCATCGTCACTGCCGCACGAACGCGATCAGATCGCCTGGTGCTGCGAACGCGGCGTCGATGGCGAGCTCGTGGTCCTTCAGCTCAGGCGAGTCGATGTGGTCCGTATAGACGCCCTTGATGCGGTAGTGCGCGAACATGAACAGCACCACCAAGCCGGCGGCATCTGGATAGCTGCTGAAATCGACCTGGAACTCGACGACGAGTGACGCGTTCAACGCCGTCACGGCCAGCTCGGCGGGCTGCCCGGCGACTCTGCGCCAATCGGTGCCGGACTTGTCAGCGGGTACCAGCCAAGCGCCCAAGCACGGCCGGGTCTCGTTCGCTCTCGCGGCTCTCCCTTTCATCCGCAGCGGCTGCTGCGGATCCGGCGTGTTGCGATCGAACATCCGCTGCGCCGGCAATGCGTCCAGTCGTCGCGACATGCAGCCTCCTCTCGTCTTTCAAGAAAGTGTCGATCAGCGAGAACACCCGTTCGACGTCGCGCCCGAACAGGCAGTCCTGATGGCCGTGGTTGTCGATCGGCGGCCGGGTCTCCCATGGCAGACCGTCCATCAGCTTGGTCATCGCGACGACCGTCTCCGGGTCGGCGAGGCCGTTGTCGGCACCGTGCAGGCTCAGCATGCCGATGTGCTTGAGCCTCTCGGGCACGAGCAGCTGGCCCCAGGGGCCGCGACCGGTGGCGTCGGCGACGAATCCGTGGCGCGCGAAGTGGATCGGCTGCGAGATCGACATCAGGCTCAGCGGGCCGAAGAAGTCGTCGATGTGCTCGAGAGTTTCCTTCGACACCCGTCGCGCGTCGAAGGTGCGGCCGATCAGCGCGTCCAGCCGGTGCCTGACACCGACCCACGGCGTGCGCTTCCACGGCGTGAGCCAGCTCGGGTTCTCGATGTCGAACTCGCCGTCGAGGTACGGCAGTGCGGCAAGGAAGCGGTCGTACATGTCGCCGTCGAACCCGGGAGCGTGCTGGCCCGGGCGCAGGCTGTACTCGAGGTCCGGGAGCAGGTGACGCACGTAGCGCACGAGGTAGGCGCGAAACGTGTTGTCGGGCGAGAACACCATCGCCGGACCGATCTGCGACATGACCCAGCGACGGATCAAAGACTCGACCTCGACGTGCGGCGATCGGTCCGGGTCGAGCGCCGCCATCGCGAGCATCGCTGATCCCATGCAATGCGACACGACGTCGATCTTCCTGCGGCCGGTCGCCTCGAACACGAAGCGCAGTGCGGCCGGGATATCGTTGCGTGCGATGTCCTCGAACGTCCAGTCCCTGGTCGCGGTCGGCATGCCGCAGCTCGTGCGCAGATCGATGATCCACGGCTCGATGCCCCTGGCGTGCAGGTAGCCCGCGAGATGCGGCCTCAAGGTCGGGTGCACGAAGGTGGTGCCGCTCGCGCTGTAGCCGTGGATCATCAGCACCGGCGGGCGCGTCGCGCGCGGGTTCGGGTAGCGCGTGAGGCGGACGTTGCCTTCCGCGCCCGGGGCGGGGCAGAACTCGTGGATCTCCGGCGGCGGCAGGCCCGGTACGACGTCCGGCAGGCGTTGCGGCACGCGGCTCGAAGGCGAATCGGGCTTGCGGAAGCTCCATAGATGTCCGTTGATCAGGATGCGCGCGACGTAGAGGATGAACGCAGCCAGATCGACCAGCGCGCTCGGCTGGTCCGCCTGTTCGACGATGCGCAGCAGCGGGACGCCCTTCTTGGCCCAGTAGATCGGATCGACGTCAAGCCGTCGCGCCGCACCGAGCGTGGTGGCGCAGAACGCCGTCACATCGAGGCGCATCAACTGTGCCCATGGGCTCGAGCGCCGTTCGTACCCGAGGCGCTTTCGCCCCTCGATGCGCTGCCCGGTCAACTTGAGCTCGTTGACGCTGGGCTCGCCGAGGTCGAGCACATAGTCGAACAGGCGCACTTCACCCGCGCGCGTGGCGAGATCGAGCGACTGCCTCAACCGCTGACGCAGCGAGACACTGCCGGTTCGCTTGTCGAATCCGAAGATGGCATGCACCGCGTCGCGCAGGCCGCGATTCTTGAACCATGCGACCCAGGCACGACAGCGCCGCTCTTTCCAGTCGGATTGTTCGCGATGGAAGAAGCGCAGGCTCCCTCGCGCGATGGGCGCGACGAAGAGCGGCGTCCCGTCCGCCTCGTCGTCGAAGCGCGATGGCCTGTGTTCGAGCCCGAACACGCGCACGCGGCTGAGCAGCTTGTCGGGCTGGACGGACAACACGTGTCCGGTCAGCGGCGGCGCGGTCTCCCTGTGCAGCGGCTGAGGTCGATAGACGAGCGAGACCTCGGCCCAGCGCGTCACTCCGTCCAAATCGAGCGAGCCGACCAGACGTTCGATCACTTGCACCTCGGTCGATCGCCAGCCTGGTGAGTTCGGCGGGATGCGAAACACCGGCTGCGTTTCGATCGGAGGCGGTTCGCGCTCAGGAGTCGTCAGCTCCCACCTGTCGCGCAGTTCGAGGATCGCGCGGTGTGCAAGCGTTGCGATCGCAAGTGCGGGGTTGATGCCGAGCGACGCGGGGACGATCGAGCCGTCCAGCACGACGAGCCCGTCGTGCAAAGAGCACGACGGCTTGCGCACATCGCCGTCGAACACTTCGCCGCGGGCGCTGACCACGCCGGCGTCTCGGTCGTCGCCCATCGGGCAGCCGCCGAGCGGGTGCGTGGTCATCATCGGTCCGCGACGTGCGCCGAGCAGCTGCTCGACACTTGGCGGCAATAGCCGCCACATCGGGTTGGGCAACACCTCGCCGCCGAGACCGGATGCGCGCGCCAGTTCGGTCACGCCGGCCTGGTAGAGATCGAGCCGAGGGTCGGTGCGCGCCTTGTCCCACGCGATGCGCACGCCGGCGTCCTGGTGCAACTCGGGATCCGGGTTCGCGTTCGCGCTGATCACGCCGGCGGCGTCGTCGCGGCCGATGATCGCGATCGTTGTCGACCGCTCCACCTTCGCCGGATCGACGGCGCAAGGGTCCGCGCCCTTGTCCGACGGATCGTGCGCATCCTTGTCGGGCCGTTCGAGGCGGTGCATCAGCGACGACGTCGCGGTGACCTCCTCGAACAGCCGGCGCAGCGGCGCCGGCACGCCGAGATCCTGCAACACGAAGCCGTCGCTCGCGCGGCGATCGACCATGCCGGTGATAGTCGGGCCGACGTGGCGCGTGCGCGGCGGGATCTCCTCCAGCGCGACACCCTTGATCGGTTGTGACGCGTCGAACAACGCCGCCAGCACGTCGGCGTTGCTCGAGTAGCGCCGGCCCAACTGCGACGAGAAGGCAAGCTTGTCCGAGCGCGAGCGCAGCAGAATCTCGGTCGAGCCGAGCGTGCCGGCCGCGAGGATCACGCGTCGTGCAGTCAAGACGAAGGCATCGGCCATGCGTTTGCGCAACGTCATGTCGGTATGCCAGATCTCGATCGCCCAACCGTCCTCGTCGCGAGGGAGCAGCCGCGAGACGGTGGCCCCGGCGTAGATGCGCGCCCCGTGCAGGCGCGCGCGCCGCAGCAGGTTCACGTCGAGCGAATCCTTCGCCGAGTAGTTGCAGCCGCTCGCGCAGTCGCCGCAGGCGATGCACTTGCGGAGCTGCACGCCGCCGCTCGTGACGTGCCGCTCGCTGAGTGCGATGCTGATCGGCGGGGCGACGAAGTCGGCCGCCCCGAGCTTTCGCATCGCCTGCTGGCGCGCGAGCGGTTCGTCGAACGTCGAATCGGTGATGACGTTGAGCACTCCGTTCTCATCCGCCCCGCCCAACTCCTGTCGAAGGCCGCTGGCGATCTGTTCCAGTTGCCCGCCTGTGCCGCGCAGCGCACCGGGCCACGCCGGCTCGTCGAAGAGCTCGGGACGCGGAAACTCCATCACGCCGGCGTTGATCAACGAGCCGCCGCCGAGCCCGTTTGCAACCAGCACGGAGACGTCGCTGCCGAGCCGCAGGTCGAACAGGCCTTCGAGCTTGCCCTTCGCGCCCGTCTGCCCGTCCGTGGTGAAGCGCACGTGCCCGGCGAGATCGGCCAGGCGTGCGGGGAAGGAACCGGGGAGGTACTCGCGGCCGCGCTCGAGCACGCAAAGGCTGAGTGATTCGCCCCCCTTGGTCTTGCATCCGGCGAGGCGATCCGCGGCGATCGCGCCACCGTAGCCGGAGCCGACGATCACGACATCGAAGTCGCATGCGGCACGAGGTCGCGTTTCAACCTCGTGGATCAGGACCTCGAGTCCTTGCGAGAGCCAGGCGCTGCGGCGGCCACCGGCCGGCGCACCCGCGCACTCCGAGGACTCACCCGTTGCAACCATCGCAGCCCCTCGTTCCCGGCGCGATGTTCGCATTGGCGGCTGACAAGCGGTATCAGTCTTTCGACGGAGCTGAGGCGCCTGTGCTCGGCGTCGCCGCGTCCGCCGACGCTTCAGTCGAACCGCCCGCTCAAGTCGACGCGCACGCCGGGCAACGCCTCGATCGCCGTCACGCGCGGCTGCGCTCGAACGAGTCCGGCAGCGCGGCACGCGCCGCGCTGCCCGGGACCTTGCTACTTGTTGTCGGCCCCGATCACCTCGCCGAAGCGCACCCAGGTCTTGCCGTCGAACTTCATCAGCTGCACCGACTGGATCGGCGCAAAGTCGGTCGCGCTGGTGTTGATCTTGATGCCGGGCAACAGGGTGTCGGGCGCGAAGTCCTTCAGGCTCGCGGCCTGCTTCATCACGTTCTCGCGCGTCAGGTTGTCGCCGCACTGCTTGAGCACCTGCACCAGGGTCTTCGCGACGGTGTAGCCGTAGACGTTGGTGTTGTCGATGAGGCTGCCCTCGGGGTAGTGCTTCTTCATGAACTCGACCCACTCCTTCATCGCGGGGTCGTTCGCCCACTGCGTATCGGTGGGGTCCTTGATGTAGGCGGTGGAGATCAGTCCGACCGATTTGTCGAGGCCCGCCGGCGTCAGCACGCTGCCGACGCCGACCGAGACGTTGTTCAGGTAGTGCGCCACCTTCCAGCCGATGTCGTGCACCTTGCGGATCGCCTGCGCGGCGAACTTCGGCGTCGTGATGTTGACGAAGACGTCGGCGCCCGAGCCTTGCAGCTGCACGATCTGCGAATCGATCGTCGGTTCGCTCACTTCGTAGCTCGCCTCGGCGACGATCATCTTGACCTTGTCGCCGAGCCCGTCCTTCAGGCCCTTGAGGTAGTCCTTGCCGTAGTCGTCGTTCTGGTACAGCACCGCGATCTTCGCGTTCGGCTTCTCCTTCAGGATGTGCTTGGCGTAGATCGTGGTCTCGGTCTGGTAGTTGGGCTGCCAGCCCATCGTCCACGGGTTGCCCTGCGGGTCGTTCCACTTCGTGGCGCCGGTCGCGACGAAGAGCTGCGGCACCTTCTTCGCGTTCATGTACTTCTGGATCGCGGTGTTCGACGGCGTGCCGAGCGTCTGGAACACGAACAGCACCTCGTCCTGCTCGACCAGGCGGCGCACCATCTCCACCGTCTTGGGCGGGCTGTACGCGTCGTCGAGGCTGACGAGGTTGATCTTGCGACCGTTGATGCCGCCCTGCTCGTTGATCATCTTGAAGTACGCGGCCTGCGCCTTGCCGATCGTGCCGTACGCCGACGCGGGCCCGCTGTACGGCATCGTCTGGCCGATCCTGATCTCGGCGTCGGAGGCGCCCGGGTCGTACTTCTTCTGCGCGAAGGAAGCCGGGGCGGCGAGGGTGAGCGCGAGGCTCGTGCAGGCGAGCAGGGACTTCAGCGACATGGTGTCCTCCAGTGGGAAGTGGGTGTCCGATTCTGGGTCGCGCCGCGATGCGCGCGCAACCCGTTTCTCCCCTTGTCGCGCACGCGACAGGGCTGTCTCTCGCCCCCGGCCTTCTCCTGCGAAGGGGGAGAGAAAGAGGAAGAGAAGATTCAACGCTTGGCCGCCTGCCAGCGGTCGAGGATCGCGCGCGCGCCGTTGGTCGCCGGGTCCATCGCTGCGTCGTGGCCGGGCAGCTTGGCGGTCAGCTCGATCACGTAGCCGTTCGGGTCGCGGAAGTAGATCGAACGGATGAAGCCGTGCTCCGAGACCCCGCGCGTCTCGATGCCGGCGGCCTTGCCCTTCGCGAGCATGCGCTGCAACGTGGCCGCGTCGACTTCGAGCGCGATGTGCAGGTCGAAGTCGTGCTGCTCCTTCCACTCGAACGGCATGTCCGGCGCCTCGAAGAACGCGAGGTACGAGCCGTCGCCGAGGCGGTAGAACGTGTGCAGCATCTGGGTCTTGCGCCCGCTCTTCGTCTCGCCGATCTCGAGCGAGCCCGAGAGCGGCAGGCCGAGAAAGTCCTCGTAGAACGCGCGCGTCGCGCCCGAGTCGCGGCAGCGGTACGCGTTGTGGTGCAGGCCGCGGATCATCGCCGGCTCCTCACAGCGCCTCGAACTTCGCGTCCTTGTACGGGGCGACGAAGTACGCATAGAACGGCTCGTGCACCTTGGCGTAGTGCGGCCGCGCCTTCACGTTGGCGAGCCAGCGCGAGATGTTGCGCCAGCTCGAGTAGTCGATGTGCACCACCTCGCCCAGGGTCAGCATCGACGCGCCGAGGTGGTCGGCGATCGTCGCGTCGGCGCCGGTGAGGTAGGCGTTGCGCGGGCCGATCAGGTTCTCGTCGAGGATCTTCAGCCAGCCGCGCGCCTTGTCGCGCCCCCACGCGAGGGTTCCCGCGTGCACCGCCGCGTCGGGCCGCTTGTAGTGCGGCATCGCCTGCGGGTAGATGAAGCCGTACGCGAGGTCGCGGTAGAGCCCGGTGTTGAACCAGTCCATCAGCTCGTTGACGCGCGCCCGCTGTTTCGGATCGCTCGGGTACGCCGGCGAGCCGGCCTTGTCGGCCAGGTACTTCAGGATCGCCGAGCTCTCCGTCAGGCGGAAATCCCCGTCCTCGAGCACCGGCACCTGGCAGCTCGGGTTGATCGCGGCGTACGCGGGTTGCAGGTGCGCGCCGCTGAACAGGTCGACGACGTTCCAGTCGAGCGCGATGTCGTTCTCGGCGGCGAGCATCATGATCGGCCGGCTGGTCGTCGAGACGGGGTGGTAGTAGAGCTTCATCGGGTGCCTCCTTGCGTCGTGTTGCGATGCTGCCAGCGCGCCCACGCCATGCGGATCGCGCCGTTGATGCCCATCGGCATCAGGAACATGAAGCCGATCAGGAAGATGCCGTAGATCGCCCACGGCGCCGCCTTCGAGATGTGATCGGCGATGTTCGGGATGAACTGGATGAACAGCGCGCCGTAGATCGCCCCCGGAATCGAGGCGAGCCCGCCGATCACGATGCCGGTCAAGAGCCCGATCGAGAGCCCGACGCCGAAGCTGTCCGGCGCGACGAACTGCACCGCGATCGCGCCGAGCGCGCCGGCGATGCCGGTGTACATCGCGCTCACGCCGAAGGCGAGCGACTTGTAGAGCGCGGTGTCGATGCCCATCGCGGCGGCCGCGGTCGGGTGGTCGCGGATCGCGACCAGTGCGCGTCCGACGCGCCCGCGCAGCAGGTTCCAGCCGACGAAGAACATCACGACCGTGACTGCCAAGGTGAAGAAGTAAAGCCACTGGTCGGGCGACAGCTTCCAGCCGAACGGCGCGTCGGGCTTCACGATCACGATGCCCTGCACGCCGCCGGTCCACTGCTCGACGTGCTTGTTCTTCAGGAGCTGCGGCATCGTGATGCCGAGCGCGAAGGTCGCGAGCGCGAGGTAGTGCCCTTCGAGACGCAGCGCGGGCAGCCCGAACAGGAACCCCGCCACCAGGCACAGCGCGCCGGCGACCGGAACGGTCGCCCAGTACGGGACGCCGAAGCGATCCATCAGGATCGCGGCGACGTACGCGCCGATCGCGTAGAAGGCGCCGTGGCCGAGCGAGATCTGCCCGTTGTAGCCGGTGAGGATGTTGAGCCCGAGCAGCGCGATCGCGTAGACGAGCACCAACGTGAGCTGGAAGGTGCGGTAGTTCGACAGCACGAACGGCAGCGCGCACGCCGCGACGATCAGGACGGCGAGCCAGATCCACTGCGCATTGCCCCTCTCCGCCTGGGAGAGGGCAGGGGTGAGGGCGCGAGGACCTGGCAGGCTGCTCATCTGTCTTCACTCACACCCGCGTCACCTGCACCGACCCGAACAACCCCGACGGCTTGACGAGCAGGACGCCGACGATCAGCACCAGCGCCACCGCGAGCTTCAGCTCGTTGCCGACGACGTACGCGCCGAGCACGTTCTCGAGCACGCCGACCAGGAACCCGCCGACCACGGCACCGCCCGGGCTGTCGATGCCGCCGATCAGCGCCGCGGCGAACGCGTAGAGCAGGATGCCGGCCATCATGTTCGGATCGAGGTAGACGATCGGCGCGACCATCATCCCGGCGACCGCGCCGACCACGGCAGCGAGGCCCCAGCCGAGCACGAGCATCCAGCCGACCTTGATGCCGACGAGCCGGCTCGACGTCGGGTTCTGCGCCGCCGCGCGCATCGCGAGGCCGAGCGACGTGAAGCGGAAGAACGCCCACAGCATCGTCAGCACGACCAGGGTCACGCCGATCGCTCCCAGCTCGTGCGAAGACACGTACTTCTGGCCGAACAGCGGCTCCTTCGGGAACGGGCTCGGGAACACCTTGATCGTGTAGGTGAAGATCCAGCCGGCGACGCTGTTGAAGATGACGAGCAGCCCGATGAACACGATCACGAGCGGGAGCACCGACTGAGCGCGGATGTTCTTCATCACGAAGTGCTGGATCGCCGCGCCGAGCACGAACGCGAACGCGAGGGTCAGGAAGAACGCGCCCCAGTACGGCACGCCGGCGTTGATCAGCGCCCACGCGATATAGGTCGAGAACATCGCCATCTCGCCCTGCGCGAAGTTGAGCAGGTGGGTGGCCTGGTGGATCATCACCAGCGCGAGCGCGACGCTGGCGTAGATGCCGCCGGTGGCGAGCCCGGCGAATACCTGGTGCAGGAAGGTTTCCATCGCGACGACTCTCAGTACCCCAGATACGACGCGCGCACCGCGTCGTTGCTCTTCACGTCGTGCGCACTGCCCGACAGCACCATGCGGCCGGTCTCGATCAGGTAGGCGTGGTCGGCCAGGTCGAGCGCCATCGCCGCGTTCTGCTCGACGAGGAGAATGCCGACCCGCTCGCGCTGGTTGATCGTGCGCAGGATGTCGAACAGCTCGGCCACGATCAGCGGCGCGAGGCCGAACGACGGCTCGTCGAGCAGCAGCAGGCGCGGGTGCAGCATCAGCGCGCGCGAGACGGCGAGCATCTGCTGCTCGCCGCCCGACAACGTGCCGGCCTGCTGGCCGCGCCGCTCCTTGAGGCGCGGGAAGTAGCCGTACACGCGCTCGAAGTCGCGCTCGACGGCGGCCCTGTCGCTGCGCACGTAGGCGCCCAGGCGCAGGTTCTCCTCGGTCGTCAGGTGCACGAACGTGCCGCGCCCTTCGGGCACGTGCGCGATGCCGAGGCGCACGATGTCCTCGGTGGCCTTCGCGTCGATGCGCTCGCCCGCGAAGCGCACTTCGCCGTCGGCCTTGACCATCGCGCACAGCGCGCGCAACGTCGTCGTCTTGCCCGCGCCGTTGGCGCCGAGCAAGGTGGTGATCGATCCTTCGGCCATCTCGAAGCTGACGCCGTGCAGCACGCGCGTGAGGCCATAGCCGGCGTGCAGGTTCGAGACTTCGAGCAGCTTCATGCCGCCGCAGAACCAAGGTAAGCCTCGACCACATCGCGGTCGGCGCGCACCGCGTCGGGCGTGCCGTCGGCGATCTTCCTGCCGAAGTTGAGCGCGACCACCTTGTCGGAGACGCTCATCACGAGGCTCATGTGGTGCTCGACCAGCAGCACCGTGGTGCGCAGCCGGTCGCGGATGTCGCGAATCAGGCGCCCCAGCGCGCCCACCTCGTCGTGGTTGAGGCCGGCCGCGGGCTCGTCGAGCAGCAAGAGCTTCGGGTCGCTCGCCAGCGCGCGCGCCAGTTCCACCCGCTTCTGCATCGGAAACGGCAGCGACGCGACCGCCGTGCCGGCGTGCGCGTCGAGGCCGACGAAGTGCACCAGCTCGTGCGCGCGCTCGGCCGTCGCGCGCCCCTCGGCGGCGACGCCGGGCAGCCTGAGCGCGTTCTTGAAGAAGCCGCTCGACGTGCGGCAATGCCGCCCGACCATCACGTTGTCGAGCACGCTCATCTTCGAGAACAGCGCGACGTTCTGGAACGTGCGGCCGATGCCGAGCGCGGCGATGCGATGTCGCGGCTCGGCGAGCAGTGCATGGCCATCGAAGGTGATGCTGCCGCTGTTGCATTCGTAGAGCCGCGACAGGCAATTGAAGAGGGTCGTCTTGCCGGCGCCGTTGGGCCCGATCAGCCCGGCGACCTGCCCGGCGTGGACGTCGAACGACACCCCGTCGAGCGCGACGATGCCGCCGAAGCGCACCGATACGTCGCGCACGGCGAGCAGGGGTTTTCCTTGGTTGCTTGCTCCCTGGGTGCTGGACATGGTTCTTCCGTCGGCGGCGCCGATCATGCGCCACGACGCCGGATCGGGGAAGCCCCGTCTTTCCCCGAGTAGCGGCCGGCAACGCGCGGCGCTCTCCCGGGCTCACACCCGCCGCGCGCGCCCCTGCCAGTACGGCTCGCGCAGCCCGCGCTTGAAGATCTTGCCCGTCTCCTCGCGCGGCAGCGAAGCGTGGAAGGTGACGACCTTCGGCACCTTGTAGCCGGCGATGCGTTCGCGCAGCCAGGCCTGCACGTCCTCGGCGGCAAGTTGTTCGCCGTCCAGCGGTTCGATCGCTGCGGCGAGCGCCTCGCCATACTCGTCGTCCGGGATGCCGAACACCGCGCAGTCGGCGACGCCGGGCATGCCGATCAGCACCTTCTCGATCTCGGCCGGGTAGATGTTGACGCCGCCCGAGATCACCATGTCCGCCTGCCGATCGACGATGTAGAGATACCCGTCGGCGTCGAGCCAGCCCATGTCGCCCAAGGTCAACAGCCCGTCGCGCTCGATGGCGCGCCGCGCCGCGGGGTCGCCGGTGTAGGTGAAATCCGGGAAGCCCGCGTGGCGCGCGTAGATCAACCCGACCTGTCGCGGCGCCAGCTCGCGCCCGCTCTGGTCCAGGATCTTCATCGTCGCGCCCGGCAGCGCGCGGCCGGCCGAGCCCGGCTTCCTGAGCGCCTCGGCGCTGTCGATGTGCGTGATCATGCCCAGTTCGCTCGCCGCGTAGGTTTCGTGCAGCACCGGGCCCCACCAGTCGATGAAGCGGCGCTTCACGTCGGGGGCGCACGGCGCTCCCATGCACGCGACGAAGCGCACCGAACGCAGGTCCGAGCGCGCGCGCAGCTCCGGCGGCAACGCGAGCAGCCGCACCAGCATCGTCGGCACCAGGTACAGGTGCGAGATGCGCTCGGCGCCGATCAGCCGCAGCGTGGCTTCGGCGTCGAAGCGCGGCTCGATCCAGATCTCGGCGTCGTTCAGCGCGCCCAGGTTCGCATACACCGCGGGCGCCGCGTGATACAGCGGCGCGTTGATCAGCATGCGCATACCTGGCTCGATACCGAACGCGATGCGGCAGGTCTCGAGCCAGGTGGCGGCCTGCTCCGGCATCGCGGTATCGCGCTTCACGCCCTTCGGCCGGCCGGTCGTGCCCGAGGTATAGAACATCGGACCGCCCGGCGCGGCGTGCGCCTCGGGTACAGCGCGAGGCGTCGCGTCACGCAAGGCGTCCCACGAAGGATGCGGCGCAGCGCCGGCATCGATGCCGAAGGCGCGGCGCGTCGTCTCGCTCGGCTGCGAGGCGTACACGGGCAGATGAGGCGGGATGCCGGCCTGCACTGCGTGCAACAGATCGGCGTGCCCGATCAGCACCCTCGCGCTGCTGTCCTCGAGGATGTGGCGTACCTCGTCCGCCTTGAAGTGCCAGTTGATCGGAACCCAGTGCGCGCCGAGCCAGCGCGCCGCGAGGGCAACCTCGAGCAACAGCGGCTCGTTGCGCAGCAGCAGCGCCACGGCGTCGCTGCTGGCGATGCCGAGTTCGTGCAGCGCGGCGGCGGCGCGCAGCGTGCGCTGGAAGAACGCGTCACCGCTCTCTGCACGCGCACCGAAATGCAGGGTCGGTCTCATTGCTTCGCGCTTGCCTCAGGGCGATCCAGCGTGAGCGCTCGACGGGACAGCGATCCGCGACGAGCCGCTGCCGAAATGGCCCGCGCTACTTCGGCATCCAGTTCGGGTCCGTCGCCTGCTCCCACGTATAGGGGCATTGCTCCTCGAAGGCCTCGATGGACAGTCCCGTTTCCCTCGCGGCGTCGAGTCGGGCGACCTTCCAGGCTCGCGCCATCGCTTGGGAGGCGTAAGGCTCGAGCGACGGGTTGTCTTCCATGTGATCGGCGATATCGATGCGCTGGATGTCGATCGAGGTGCGCCACGAGCGACTGCGCATGGCTGCCTGCTTGTCCCACTTCGCAAGGTGCATCAAGAGCACGACGAGTCGATTGCGCAGTTCGGCACGCTGTTGCTTGCCCATCGATTCGAGTTCCTCCACCAGGTTCGGGATATCGAGAGCCCGCCAGTCGCCGCGCTTGATCGCTTCCGCCTGCTCGAACGCCCACGCGGCGAAATCGCTTTCGTACCGGTTCCCCGTCGGTTCCTTGACTGCACCCATGTCTCATGCTCCATGCGCTATTCGCACTCTAAATCAGTCCACCGAATCGGTGGACTCTAGCGAGCGCGAACCTGCAACCCGCGCAGGAACTCGAGCATCGCCGCGTTCACCTCGGTCGCGCGCTCCTGCTGCGTCCAGTGCCCGCAGCCCGGCAGCATGATCGTCTGCGTGAGCTGCGGGACGAACTTCGACAGGTTCGGCAGCAGCTTGTCCATGCCGGGGAAGCGGACGACGAGGTCGCGGTCGCCGGCGATGTAGAGCGCCGGCACGCCGACGCGCGCTCCGGCGTACGGGGCGAGCAGTTCCCAGTTGCGGTCGATGTTGCGGTACCAGTTGAGCCCGCCGCGAAAGCCGCTCCGCGCGAACTCGCTTGCATAGAAGTCGAGGTCCGCCTCGGCGAGCCAGCCGGGTAGCGACGGCGGGTCGGGCACGCTCGTGAGAAAACCGCTCCCCCGCGGCACCATCCCGATCGCCGCGCCTGGAACGCGCGGCGCGTCGCCCGACGCGGCCCACAGCAGCTTGCGGATCGACGCGCGCGGGTCGCGCTCGAACTCGGCCTCGGCGACGCCCGGCGGCTGAAAGTAGAGCTGATAGAACAGCGCGTCGTCGTTCTGCGGCATCGCGCTCGTCGGCCGCGTCGGGCCGCGCGGCCGGAACGGCACCGAGAGGCCGATCACCGCGCGAAAGCGCTCGGGGCGCAGCAGCGCGGCGTGCCACGCGACCGGAGCGCCCCAGTCGTGGCCCGCGATCACCGCCTGCTCGGCGCCGAGCGCGTCGAGCACGCCGACCATGTCGCCCACCAGGTGCAGCAAGGTGTACTGCTCGATCGCCTCCGGCTTGTCGGTCGCGCCATAGCCGCGCATGTCGGGCGCGACCGCATGGAACCCGGCTTCGGCGAACGCCTTCAGCTGGTGCCGCCACGAGTACCACGACTCGGGAAAGCCGTGGCACAGCAGCACCAGTGGTCCCGCGCCTTGCTCGGCGATGTGCATGCGAATGCCGTTCGCCTCGATCGTGCGGTGGCTCGCGTCGCTCATCTGGCGTCTCCTGTCGGGGGTGCGTGCAAGTATCGGTGCACGCAGCGGCTGTCAAAACTGCCGCAAGGCGGTCCGCGCCGGGCTGCGAAACGCGCTCCTTGTTCGCCCCCGCGCCGGGCATCCCGTTTGCCCCTTGCCCGCGGATGGGCACTCCTGCAACGCGCGCACCGTGGTGGGCTTCACCCGTCGGTCTCGTGCTCGGCTTCCTGCTGCCGATGTACGGTGTCGTCTCGTTCGCGGTGCACTACGACCTGACCGGCCTCACCGCGCGCGGCATTCCGTTCCTCGACACGCGCATGCTGCTGCTCGGCGTCGCGCTGTTGTTCGTGATGGCGTTGGGCGGCTGGCTCGGACAGTTCATCACGACGCGCACGCCGGTCGCGCCCCCCGCGCGCCAGATCGACTGGGCCGCTCTCGCGATCGGCATCGTCGCGCTGCTGTCGTACCTGATGTGGTTCCGCGACTACCTGCTGAACCCGGGGCGGCTGTTCGCGCTCCTGCTCGGCCAAGTGCGCCCGAGCCGCCTCGATATCGAGTTGGTCACGGGCGTCACGTCGCTCGCCAACATCACGCCGGTGTTCTTCACGATCTACGCGTGGCGGCGCGTGTTTCAGCGCGGCGAGCGGTTCGCGCCGTGGATGACCGCGCTCGCGCTGATGCTCGCGGCGTGCACCTTGTTCCGCGTCTACGCGTGGTCGGAGCGGCTCGCGCTGATCGAGGCGGCGCTTCCCGTGATGCTGCTCGGCGCACTCGGCGCGATGCGCAGCAAGCGGCGCTGGCTGCGCGCGCTCGTTCCGCTCGCGCCGTTCCTCGCGCTGCCGGTGCTGCTGCTGTTCTTCGGCCTCGCCGAGTCGGTGCGCTCGTGGACCTCGAGCACGTACTTCGGAAAGCTCGGCTTCTGGGAGTTCGTGATCGGGCGCCTCGCGAGCTACTACTACACGTCGCTCAACAACGGAGCGGGCCTGCTCGCGATGTACGACTGGCCGCCGTGGACGTTCCACTTCGTGCTCGGCGGGTTGCACACGGCGCCGCTCTCGGTCGGCGCGCTGTTCAACGATCTGGTCGGGTCGAAGACCTCGGTGCTCAGCCACTTCCTGCGCGTCTACGGCGACCCCGAGTTCAACAACCCGTCGGGGCTGTACACGGTCGTGTTCGATCTCGGGCTGCCGCTGGCGATCGTCTACTTCGCGGTCACGGGCTTCATGGCCGGTGCGCTCTACCGGCGCTACGCGAGCGGCATGTTCTACGCGTCGCTCGCGTACCCGATGTTCTTCATCATGTATCTGGAGGTGTTTCGCTATCCGTATCTGGGGTCCGGGCGCGCGCTCGCCTGGGCCGTCGGCATCCTGGTCGTGGTGCTGTTGACGTTGCCGGTCGCAACCCGCCCGCGGCTGGCGCTGCAAACCTGACCCGCTCGCTGACCGGCACGCCGCGTGCTCCGGCGAGCGCATGCGTGCACCCTCGCAGACTGCTGTTTGGCCCGGCGTACCGGGCGCGTCGCGATGAGCGCGACCAGCCGCCGCCCGCTCGAAGCCGGCACGGCGCAGCGTCCTTTGCAGACGCGCGGCGCGCTGTTCGTGGTGTATGCCGGCTACTGCGCGCGCTACCTGTCTTTGTTGATCCTGATCCCCTACTACGGGCGCGTGCTCGGCGCGGCCGAATACGGCAGGGTGCTGACCGCGATGTCGTTGTACATGGTGGTCTGGCTGATCGGCAACTACAGCTTCTCGGTGATCGGCGTGCGCACGATCGCGGGCGTGAGCGATCGCGCGCAGCTCGCGCGCGAAGTGGCGCGCCATCTGAAGGCGCGCGCGCTGCTCGCGCTCGCCGGCCTCGCGATCGGGCTCGCCGCGACGTGGCTCTCGCCGGTGCTGCGCGCCGACCCCTTCTACGGCGTCGCCGCCACCGCGACCGGAATCGTGTCGAGCTTCAACCTCGGCTGGTTCTTCCAGGGCACGCGCCGGCACGGCCGCTCGATCGCGCTCGAAGCAGCGGGCTTTGCGCTGCAGGTGGTGCTCGTTCTGAGCCTCGTCCGTGGGCCCCGCGACGGCTGGCTCGTGCTGGCTTCCCTGTTTGCGTCGATCGCGATCGTCACCGCCTGCGCCTACCTGCTCGTGTGGCGCCAGCTGCGGCTGCCGCTCTGGCGCGGCGGCGGCGCGCGCGCGCTGATCCGCGAGGGCGCGTCGATGTTCGTCGTCGGCGGAACGCCGCAGCTGTCGCTGAACGCCGCGTCGTACATCGTGAGTCTCGTCGCGACGCCGGTCCAGGTCGGCTGGTTCGGCTCCGCCGAGCGGCTGACCGCCGCGGTGCTCGGCCTGATGGCACCCGCCAACCAGGTGCTGGTCGGCGCCGTGTCCGAGCGGCTCAAGGACTCGCGTGCGCGAAGGGAGGGGCATCTGCTGATGCGGCAGTCGACGATCGCCTTGACCGCATTCGGCCTGCTCGCCGCGATGGCGACGATCGGGCTCGCGCCGTTCATCGTACCGCTCGTCTTCGGGCGCGGCTTCGAGCCGGCCGTGCCGATCCTGCAGACGCTCGCGCTGCTGTTTCCGTTCGCCGCTTTCGCGCAGGCAGCGACCGCCTACGTGCTGGTGCCGCTGCACGAGGAACGGCTCGCGCTGCCGATCACGCTGTCGTGCGCGGCGCTGAACCTGCTCGCGATGTTCGTGCTCGCGATGCAGCTGGGTGGCCAAGGCGCGGCGATCGCGCGCGTCGCCACCGACGTGCTCGCGGCCGGCCTGCTCGCGCGCTTGCTGTGGAAGCTCGGGCTTCACGTGCGGTTGCGATCGAAGGAGGCGCGATGAGCCTGCCGGCGCTGCACGATCGGCTCGTCTCGATCGTCGTCTGCAACTACAACGGCGCGCGCTTCCTCGAGGCGGCGTTGCGTTCGGCGCTGGCGCAGGCGCGCCGCTGTCAAGTGATCTGCGTCGACGACGGGTCGACGGACGGCTCGCGCGAGGTGCTCGCGCGCTGGTCGGATCGGATCGACGTCGTGCTGCAGGCCAACGGCGGGCAGATCGCGGCCTACGAAACCGGCGTCGAGCGCTGCCGCGGCGAGGTCGTGATCTTCCTCGACTCCGACGACGTGCTGCTGCCGCACGCGGCGAGCGCCGCGGCCGCCGCGTTCGGCGCAGGCATCGCGAAGGTGCACTGGCGCATGCAGCTGATCGACGAGTGCGGGGTCCTGCTCGGCCCGGCGATCCCGGCGACGCTCACGCGCGGCGAGGTGCTGCCGGCGCTCGAGCGCGACGGCTTGCTCTACGCATCGGCACCCGGTTCGGGCAACGCGTACCGGCGCTCGGTGCTCGAGCGGCTGATGCCGATGCCTCCGGATCCGCTCGATCGCCACGGCGCCGACTTCTTCGCGATCTACGGCAGCGCCGCGTTCGGCCGCGTCGCCGCGATCGACGAGCCGCTCGGGCAGTACCGCGTGCAAGGCGCCGCGCGCGGCCTGTCGATGGGAAACGCCGCGCGCACGCTCGACGAGGCGACGCGCCATGCGCGGCGCGCGAGCCGCTTTGCGCCGTGGATCGCGCAGCGCACGGCGGGGCTGGTGCGCGTGCCCGACGTGCTGCTCGACTTCTCGATCGAGAAGACCGCGTTCGCGAAGGCGGTGCTCGGGCGGCCGTACGCGGCCGGCGTGCGCGCCGGCTGGCGCCGGCTGCCGCCGCTCGTGCGCTCGCTGTGGCTGCAACGCAGCTATCCGCTCGGCAAGCGCATCGCGCTGTCGCTGTGGGCGTGCGCGGTGCTTGTCGCGCCGCGGCGCGCCGGCGCGCCGCTTGCGCGCTACGTGTGCAACCCGTCGCAGCGCGGGTCCCCCCTCTTTCCGCTGGGGAGAGGGTAGGTTGAAAGGCGAAGAGTGCTCGTCAACGGCCGCTTCCTGACCCGCGCGCCGACCGGCGTCGATCGCTTCGCGCACGAACTGCTCGGCGCGCTGGCGCGCCGGCGTGGGCGGCCGCTGCGCGTCGCGGTTCCCGCGGCCAGCGAACTGCCGGCGCGCAGCGAGCTGTTGAAGGTGGGTCGCCACGCAGGCAACGCGTGGGAGCAGATCGACCTGCCGCGCGTCGCCGCCGGCGATCCGCTGATCAACCTGTGCAACAGCGCGCCGCTCGCGCGCGAGAACCAGCTCGTCGTGATCCACGACGCGGGCAGCTTCGCCAACGCCGCCAACTACAGCCGCGCGTTCCGCGCCTGGTACCGGGTGATGCACGCGAGCCTGATGCGCCGCGCGCGCGTCGTCGCGACGGTGTCGCGCTTCTCGGCCGGCGAATTGAACCGCCTCTTTCCGGCGCGCCGCCGCGCGCTCGAAGTGATCCCCGAGGGCGGCGAACACATCCTGCGCACCGGCGCCGATCGCGCGCTGCTGCGCCGGCTCGGCCTCGAGGGCCGGCGCTACGTGCTCGCCGTCGGCAGCCACTCGCCGAACAAGAACTTCCGGGCCGTCCTTCAGGCGCTGCGCCTGCTCGACGACAAGGACCTGCTGTGCGTCGCGGTCGGGCGCAGCAACCCGCGCGTGTTCGCGCCCGTCGAGCTGCAAGACGAGCGGCTCTGCATCGCCGGCGCGGTCGGCGACGCCGAGCTGCGCGCGCTCTACGAAGCCGCCGCGTGCTTCGTGTTCCCCTCGTACTACGAAGGCTTCGGCCTGCCGCCGCTGGAAGCGATGTGCTGCGGCTGCCCGGTGGTGGTGTCCGATCGCGCGTCGCTGCCCGAGGTGTGCGGCCAGGCGGCGCTCTACTGCAAGGCCGAGGACCCGGCGACGCTCGCCGCTGCGTTGCGCCGCCTGCTCGCGTCGCGGCAACTGCGGGGCGAGCTGCGCCAGGCCGGCCACGAGCGCAGCGTGCTCTTCAACTGGGACCAGGCCGCGCGCCGTTTCGACGCACTGCTGAACGCGTACTTCACCGATTGCGGATCGCCGGTTGCGGACCACGCCGCATGAAGACCGCGATCGTGCACGAATGGCTCGACAGCTACGCCGGCAGCGAGCGCGTGCTCGAGCAGATGCTCGCCGTGTATCCGGACGCGGACCTGTACGCGGTGGTCGATTTCCTGCCGCAGGGCGAGCGCGCGTTCCTGAACGGTCACCGGCCGCGCACCACCTTCATCCAGCGCCTGCCGTTCGCGCGCACGCGTTTTCGCAGCTACCTGCCGCTGATGCCGATCGCCGTCGAGCAGCTCGACCTGTCGGGCTACGACCTGGTGCTGTCTTCGAGCCACGCGGTCGCCAAGGGCGTCATCACCGGGCCGCATCAGCTGCACGTGAGTTACGTGCATTCGCCGATGCGCTACGCGTGGGACCTGCAACACCAGTACCTGGCCGAAGCGGGCCTGAACGGCGGGCCGCGCAGCTGGGCGGTGCGCGCGCTGCTGCACCGGATGCGCCGCTGGGACCAGGGCACCGCGAACGGCGTCGATCACTTCATCGCCAACTCGCGCTTCGTCGCGCGCCGCATCGCGAAGGTGTACCGGCGCGAGGCCGAGGTGATCCATCCGCCGGTCGACGTCGCACGCCACGCGGTGCACGACCAGAAGGACGACGTCTATCTCACCGCGTCGCGCCTGGTTCCGTACAAGAAGGTGCCGCTGATCGTCGAGGCGTTCGCCGCGATGCCCGAAAGGCGGCTCGTCGTGGTCGGCGACGGGCCGGAGCTCGCGCGCGTGCGTGCGGCGGCAGCCGGGTCGCCCAACGTCACTCTGCTCGGCTGGCAGACGCAGCAGGCGCTTGCCGAACAGATGCAGCGCGCGCGCGCCTTCGTGTTTGCCGCCGAGGAGGATTTCGGCATCACGCCGGTCGAAGCGCAGGCCTGCGGCACGCCGGTCATCGCCTACGGTCGCGGCGGCGCGCTGGAGACAGTGAACGCGCACGGCGAGGCGCGCACCGGCGTCTTCTTTCTCGAGCAAAGCGTCGCCTCGATCGCCGCCGCGGTGCGCGCGTTCGAGGCGCTGCCCGCGCCGACGCCGGCAGCGTGCCGCGCCAACGCCGAACGCTTCGCTCCCGAGACGTTCCGCTCCGCGTTGCGGGCGAGCGTCGAGCGCTGCCTGCGGGAGCACGCGCGGTGAGCGACGCGGTCGCGATCTATTCGCCGATCTGGCTGCCGCGTTCGGAGACCTTCGTCTACCGGCAGCTGCTCGGCGTCGAGCGCGATTGCGAGCCGCGGGTGCTGACCCACGAGCTGGTCAACCTCGATTCGTTCCCGTACCCGCGCCTCGACGTCTGCCGGCGCAGCCTGGCCGACCGGCTCTATTCGCGCCTGGCGCGCGCTTGCTTCGGGCGCTACGGCGTGATGAGTCCGGGCCGCGCCGACCGGCTCGCCTCGATCCTGCGTGAGCGGCGCATCAAGCTGATCCACGCCCACTTCGGACCGGCGGGCCTGTTGATGCTGCCGATCGCCCGAAGGCTCGACATTCCGCTGCTCGTCACCTTCCACGGCTACGACGCGTCGACCTTGCTGCGGCGCGCCAGCTATCGGGAGAGCCTGCACGCGCTGTTCGAATACGCCTCGGTGATCGCGGTCTCGAACGCGCTCGCCGAGCGGCTTCTCGACGCGGGTGCCGATCTGGCGCGACTCAAGGTGCTGCGGCTCGGCATCCCGCTGCACGAGTTTCAGTACGTCGCGCGCCGGCCGCTGGCGGAGAAGGTCAGGCGCGACGAGCCGCTGCGCCTGCTGCAAGTGGCGCGCTTGGTCGAGAAGAAGGGCACGCGCCATACCCTGCGCGCGTTCGCCGAACTGCTGCGCGCCTATCCGCGCTGCACGCTGACGATCGCCGGCGACGGCCCGCTGCTCTCTTCGATGCGCCGCCTCGCTCAGGAGCTGGGGCTCGGGCACGCGGTGCGCTTCACGGGCAGCATCCCTTCGCGCGAGGTCTCGAGGTTGATGGCCGAGTCGGACGCGTGCGTGCAGCACAGCGTGACGGCGAGCGACGGGGACCAGGAAGGCCTGCCGGTGGTGTTGATGGAAGCGATGGCGAGCGGCTTGCCGGTCGTCAGCACGCTGCACTCGGGCATCCCCGAGCTGGTCGAGGACGGCGCGAGCGGCTACCTGGTCGCCGAGCGCGACGAGCAAGCGTACGCGCAGAAGCTTCGCGCGCTGCTCGACGACGACGGGCAGATCGGACGCCGCGCGCGCCTCGTGATCGAGCAGCGCTTCGACATGGAGGCGCAGAACAGGAAGCTCGCGGCGCACTATCGCGCGATCGGGGCCGGGACGGCTTGGAACGCCAGCAAAGGCAGAGTGGTGGCACGGCGGGTGCTGTCCAACGAGGCCTCGCGCGGCGGTTCGTCCTGACTCGGGGCGGCCGAGACCGCTCAGTGCTCGTTGATGATCACTCCGGCCATTGCGGCGCTCTTCGACAGGGCGTTGATCAGGTTGGTCATCGACTTCATGCGGCTCTTGCCGGCGCGGCCGACGGCGAGCGCTGCGCCGCAGCGCGCGGCGACGACGCGCGCGTCGGCGCCGTGCACCGCCGCCGGCGTGTCGACGACGACGTAGTCGAACTTCTCGAGCAGCTCGTGGACGAGCAGACCGAACGCGGGGCGCTGCACCAGCTCGAGCGGGTTCGGCGGCACGGTGCCGACCGGCAGCACGAACAGGCTCGGCAGGTCGGCCACCTGCTGGATCACGTTGCCCTCCGAGCGGCCCGACAGCACGCTCGACAGACCGCTCGCGCGCTCGACGCCGAACACGAGGTGCTGGCGCGGCGTGCGCATGTCGACGTCGAGCAGGAGGGTGCGGCCGCCGAGCTGGCTGAACGCGACCGCCATGTTCGCGGCGACGAACGTCTTGCCGTCGCCGATGTCGGGCGAGACGACGGCGAGCGCGCGCCGCGGCTCGTCGGGTGCGAGCACGCCCATCAGGAGCTGACTGCGCAGCTCGCGGAACGCTTCGGCCTGGTCGCTGAACGGGTCGGCCGACAACACCAGCTCCTTGTTCTCGTGGCTGCGTCCTTCCGGCGCGTACGGGTAGTGGAACTGCTGCGACAGCGCCCACAGCACGTCGCCGTGGCTCGCCAGCTTGAGCGCGACCGCGGCTTCGCCGAAGCGCAGGCCGCGCTCGCGCTGGTAGCGCAGGATGTCCTCGACCTGCGCGTCCGAGAGCCGCTTGCTGCGGCGCAGGATGTCGCCGATCGAGCGGTCGCGCAGGCCGTCGTCGCTCGCACTCGCGCGCGTGTCGAAGCCGTCGGCCGGCTGGTCGAAGCGGGCGTGAGCGGTCATCAGCGCGTGCGCCGGTTCGCTGCGCTTCATGACGTCGGTCCCGCGAGGCCGGGGTAGACCGTGCGCGCCTGCTGGAACCGCAGGCGTGCCGACTGGCTGCGCTTGCCGCGCCGCTCGGGCAGCGGCAGCCGCACGAGCACCGGTTGCTTGAGTCCTTCCACGACGTCCTCCTCGGACCGCATGCGGCGGTCGTTCAATTCGCGCATCAACGCGACGCCCATCGCGATCAGCGAACCGAGCACCAGGGCGATCGCGGTGTTGAGCAGCGGGCGCGGCGAGCTGGGCAGCGGCGGCACCGTCGCCTGCTTCAGCACCGACAGGTTGGTCTGCGTGTTCTGGCTCTCCATGCCGCTCTGCACGACGCGCTGGAACACCGCGTCGTAGGCGGTCTTCGCGTTCGTGACGTCGCTCAGCAGCACCGCCGCCTCGTCGCGCTGGCCTCGCATGCGCAGCAGCTTCTGGCGCTGCTCGTTGATCGCCGCGCGCAGCTGCGCGAGGCGCGACTGGTTCACGTCGTTGGTGACGCGCACGCTGCTCGAGACGCGCTTGGTCTCCGCGTCGATGCGCGCGCGCAGCTCGGCGATGCTGGCGCGCAGCTGCTGCAGTTGCGGGTGCGCATCGCCGAGGCGCTGGCTCGCTTCCTTGAGCGCCGCCTGCTGGCGCAGCAGGTCCGAGGTCAGCGCAGTGATGACCGGGTTGCTCAGCACCTCGGGCAGCTTGTCGGCGCCTTCGCCGCCCAGAATGCCCTGGCGTCCGGTGGTCTCGGCGGCCACCGCCTGCAACGCGACCAGTTGCGACGACAGCTCGGTCAGCCGCGCGCCTTCGATGTCGAGACGCTCGTCGGTGGCGACGATGCCGTGCTCGCGCTGGTACGCCGAGAGCCGGCTCTGCGCGCGCTCCAGGTTGTCGCGCAGCTGTTTGGCGCGCGCGTCGAAGAAGTCGTTGTAGCGCCCCGCCGGCTCGACGCGCAGGTCGGTCGAGATCTCCATGAACGAGCGCATGAACTGGTTGGCGACCGCGGCCGAGAACTCGGGCACCGGCGAGGTGTACGCGATGACGAGCACGTTCGACTCGCGCGACGGCCGGACCTCGAGGTCCTCCTGCAGGAAGTCGGCGACCCAGGCTGCGAAGTCGCCGGCGCCTCCGGTTTTCTCCTGCCACTTCGCGCGCAGCTCCTCGCTCTTGTCGAGCCCGAGCGCGCGCAGCGCGTGCAGCGCGACGCGCTCGCTCTGCACGACGTCGATCTGCGTGGCCATGTAGCCGCCCGCCATCTGCGCCTGCATCACGAGGCCGGCGATGGGGTCGGGGTTGCGCACGTCGATCAGAACCGACGACGTCGCGGTGTACGACTTGGGCCATAGATAGCTTGCGGTCGCGACGAGCCCCACCACGCCGAGCAGGACCACCAACGCCGATACCCAGCGTGCGCGCAGGACCCGGATGAACTGACCGATCGTCATGGGACAGGCTCGTGTAAGACGGGATGCAAAAACGAGAGGCGCCGGAACGAATTACCCGAGGCCCGCGCCGCGCGCCGCAGGCTCGCCCCGGGCAGCGTGCCGTACGGCGGTTGCTTCACGCTGGTTTGCTGTCGTCCGGCATCCGCCGCGCGATGAGAGGGCAATCGATGTGCCGGGGAGCCGCACCCGATCACACCCGAACGCGTGTCCGAGGGCGCCCGTTCGGGCGCGCCGATTGCCGAACAACGCCGGCGCCGCGGAGGCGCCTTCGAGTCGAGCAGCAGTCAGCAAGCACAGCCACGTCCCCGATGCCCGTGCCAGCCCCTCAATTTCTTCCGCGCGGTGTCTCGTGCGCGTTCCTCCGCTGACCGATGCAGTACACGGTAGAAGCTCGGGCGGACGGGGCGGGCAGGGTCGTGCACCTCGCCGGCCGCGTGACGGACGAAGTGTTCAGTTTCCTCGGGCCGGCGACCGACGCGCTCGCGCGCTCGGGCGTCGAGCAGGCGGTGGTGATGATCGACGACGCGCGCTTCCGGCGCCTGCTCGCGCGTTTCCACGGCTCGGTCCAGCTCGTGCTGACCGGCGCGGAGCGCAACCCGATCCGTCACTGGCGCCACTCGCTCGGCGCGTTCCGGCACGCGATGCACGCGAAGCCGCTGCGCGCGGTGCACCTGCACGGGCTGATGGCCGCGCTGACCGGTGCGCACGTTGCGCGCGCGGCCGGTGTCGATGCGTCGCTCTACTACTCGCCGCACGGCGCGCTGCTGCTGCGGGTGCCGGGGCGCTTCGGTCCGCTGCTGCACCGCGCGGCGCACCGTTTCTCGGGCGCGGCACGGCAACGCGCGATCGCGAACCTGGCCGACGCGCGCGCGCTCGGCGCGCTCGGCAACGCCGACGTCGGCTGGGTCGAGCGTCCGCTCGCGGCCGAGTTCTTCGAGCAACCGCGCGCTGAAGAGCGCTTTCCGCTGATCGTGACCGGCAGCGCGAGAGGGCACCCGCGCCACGCCGACGTGTTCGCGCAGATGGCGGTGCTGCTCAGTTGCGAGGACCTGGGGCTTTCGTTCCAGTGGATCGGCTCGGCCGACGCCGATGCGCGGCTGCGCCTCGCCGCGGCCGGCGTCGCCGTGCACGACGTGCGCGACGATCGCGAACGCGCGGCGCGGCTCGCACCGGGCTGGGTCTACCTGGCGCCGGACGGGATGCGCGGCTTTCCGCTGTTCCTCGTGCACGCGATGGCGGTCGGCCTGCCGGCAGTCGCGATCGACACGCCGTACCACCGCAACGTGATCCGCCACGGCGAGACCGGCTTCCTGTGCCGCACCCAGAGCGAGATGCTCGACGCGGTCGCGGCGCTGATCGACGCGCCCGCGCTGCGCAGGCAGGTCGGCGAGGCCGCGCGCTGCGAGGCGCGGCGGCGCTTCAGCGAGCCGAACTTCCGCGACGCGCTGCTCGCAGCGTACGACTTGTCGCGTTGACGGCTACGTGGCCCAGACGCGCGGGACGCACGCGGGCAATCGCCACGCCGCTTCGCGCCAGCGCGACCAGACGTGCGTCGCGAGCGCCATCGCCGGCTCGATCTGCGGCGCGAGCGCGCGCATCACGACGACGCGCGGGTCGGGCGACGTCACGCCCGCACGCGCCGCCAGCGGGCTCGCCGCGCTCGCCTCGCGCGCAGCGTCGAGCAGCGAGTCGCGCACCGCTCGCGACAACGGCTCGGCGCGAGCGTGCCAGACGGTCGCGAGCACCGGCTCGCCGGCCCAGCCGAGCGGCGACGCGAGCAGCCGATCGCCCGCGCGTATCGCGCCGCGTTCGAGCCAGACGCCGGGCAGCTCGATCTCCTGCACGAAGCGCCCGCTCGCAAAGCGCGCGCCGCACGCGGGCATGCCGAGCGCGAGCAGGTCCCAGCCGATCATTTCGGCGCCTCGATCGAGCTCGAAGCGCAGCCGGTTCGCGGCGAGCGCACCGCTGTAGGCGATCGCCGCGAGCGGCAGCCATTCGAGGCGCGCGCCGCGCTCGAGCCGCCCGCGGACGCTCTGGAGCGCGGTCTCGCCGGCGCTGCGGTAGAAGCGCGAGCAGCCGGCGCTCGTGACGAGCGCGTGCGCGCCGGCTTCGAGCGCGATGCCGATCAAGAGCGCATCGCCGCCGACGATGCCGGCCGGCGGGTGGACCAGCACCTGGTGGCAGACCGGCGCGCCTTCCGGGTACAGGCTCGCGAGCACGCGCAAAGGTCCCTCGTGCGCGTCGCGGCAGACGGTGCGCTCGCGCTCCTTGCGGTAGCGCAGCTCGAGACGCGCGTGCCAGCCCATGCGCGGGCCAGTGTACGGGCCGCTGTAAGAGCGTGAGAACAATCGCCACCGGCGCCGGAACGAATTGCCGCTGTCTCGTGTCGCACGCGGCGCAAGCCACGCTCGAACCGGCTGCCCGTGCTCAGG
>Ga0187893_10004659_pt1 | contig 25787 bp, 23 predicted proteins | sample MA1701074metaG_FD_139574 | JGI IMG/M metagenome (GOLD analysis project Ga0187893, IMG submission 139574) | White microbial mat communities from a basaltic lava cave in the Kipuka Kanohina Cave System on the Island of Hawaii, USA - MA170107-4 metaG ... | reverse complement strand
GCGGTCATCAAGCGCATCGAGAACCTGCGCGGCCGGGTCGACGAAGCCGACCGGAATGCGCTGATCGCGACCAAAGCCGCAGCGGGTTTCGATCGGTCGATCACCAGCTGGCGCGCGAATCCGGACGCTCGCACCGTCGCGCTGGCGGTGCGGTATTTTCGCGATGCCTTGTGGAAACTCGAGCTCGAAATGACCGACGACTATGGCCGCGCCGATCCGGTCGATCCGGCCAGATATGAGTTTTTCGCGATCGCCGTGTGCTCGCGCGCTGCTGATGCCTGGAATTGCCGCGAAGAACCGCTTGCAGAGGTTGCCGACCGGCATACGGTGCAACTGCCGCAGGATCGGGCGCGACGCATCGCCGCCGCCGAAAAACTGCTCGAGATGGTGTTAGCCGGCAAGTAGAGAGCGGAGAGCTTATGAAGACATCACGTCGTACGTTTGTTGGCGCGTCCGCAGCTGCCGCCGCGCATCTGTGGATTCCGAAACCGGTGAAAGGCTACACCGTGGCCGACGTCGGGCCCGTGACGCCGCTGAAGCCGGGCATTTCCAAGTGGGATCTCGACACGCCCGCACTCTGCGTCGACCTCGACAAGCTCGAACGCAACATCGCGACGATGCAGCGGTCGTTGGGCGCCCACAAGCTGGCTTCGCGGCCGCACGCGAAGACGCACAAGTGCGCCGCGATCGCCCGCCTGCAGATGAAGGCCGGCGCCATTGGGATCTGCACTGCCAAGTTGAGCGAGGCCGAGGCGTTGATGGGCGACGCCATCGACAGGGTCTGTATGACCACCGGCAACCTGTCGGTGAACAAAATTCGCCGCGCCATGAAGCTGCGGAAGAAGTTTCCACACTTCATCCAGGCGGTGGACTTCGATCAGAACGCGCGCGACCTGAACGACGCCGCCAAGGAAGCCGGCATCGTCGCCGATGTGGTGATCGACGTCGCGGTGGGCACGCGCAGCGGCATCCCTCCGGGCGACGACGCGCTGGCCCTCGCCAAGGCGGTCGACAAATTGCCGAACCTCAAACTGCGCGGACTGTTGTCGTACGACGGCGGCGCGCAGCACGTGATCGGCTTTCACGCGCGCAAGGAGCGCATGCTGCGGAACATCGAAGCGAACGCGCGCACGCGCGAGCAGATGCATCAGGCCGGCCTCAGCACTGAGATCTTCAGCGGCGGCGGCACCGGGACCTACAACATGCAGCATCTGGTCCCCGGCTTCACCGACGTGCAGGTCGGCAGCTACGTCTTCATGGACATGCAGTACCTCGCCGTTGGCAGCGAAGACGGCCATCCCGTCTTCAACGACTTCGAGCCGTCGCTGACGGTGCTGGCCACCATCGTCAACAACCGATTTCCCGGCCGCCTCACCACCGATGCCGGCGCCAAGGCGCTGACGTTGAACGTTCCGCGGGCGGGCGTGATCGGCGAGTCCGGCATGGACTACAACGCCGGTTCCGACGAGTTCGGCTCCGTCACGTTCAAGGAATCCGCGAAGACCTACAAGATGGGCGATCGACTCGAGTTGATCGTGCCGCACTGCGATCCGGTCGTGAATCTCTACGACTACATCTACGCCACGAGGAACGATCGTGTCGAAGCCGTCTGGGAGGTGACCGCACGCGGCCACTCGCAATAGCCGTGGTATAACTGATCCGCTTCGGGTGCCCACAACGGGCCTAACAGGGAAGCCGGTGCGAATCCGGCGCGGTCCCGCCACTGTAAGCGCGGCATGCCTGCATCGAATGCCACTCGGTTGAAGCCGGGGAAGGTGATGCGGGTCGCAGAGATCACTCTGCAGCCTCGCGAGCCAGGAGACCTGCCCAAGCGTTCAGGCGGTCGACTTTCTGCGGAGAACAGAAAGCTGCACTGGGCCCCGGGTCACCCGTCCTCAGCGCCAGCATTCATTCGCCATCGTCGCCGCCTCGCTCGAGGAGGCACTATGCGCGCGTCTGTAAGATTCCTGTCGTTCGTCTTCCTACTACTCACCATCACGGCGTTCAAGCCGGCGCGCGTGCTCGCGCAACAGGTGGTCACAATCAGCGGCGTGGTGACCGACGCCTCCGGCGGCTTGGTGCCCGGGGCCGCCGCGGAAACGTTCGTGGCTGGCCGCCGCTTCGCGGGCGCCTCGGCGAACGCGGCGGGCGAGTATCGCGTCGACGCTCCCGCCGGCGTGCTGATCGAGCTGCGCGTTCAGCACGAGGGCTTCGCGCCACAGGTGATTGCCGTGGCCGGCGGCACGCGGCCGGTGACGCGCCACGTGGTGTTGCCGATCGCAAACCTGTCGGACAGCCTCATCGTCACCGCCGCTCGCGCGCCCGAAAGCCGGCTCGCGGTGACCGAATCGGTCTCATCGTTCACGCGCCGCGATGTCGAAGCGCTCGGCAGCGCGTCGCTGGCCGACGTCATTCGCTTCGTGCCCGGGGTCAACCTCGAGAGCACCGGCCGCGAAGGGCAGGTGACGTCGATGTTCTCGCGCGGCGGTGAATCGGACTACAACCTCGTACTAATCGACGGTGTGCGCGCCAATCAAAGCGGCGGCATCTTCGACTTCAGCCGTATCAATGCCGCCGAGATCGATCGAGTGGAAGTCGTGCGCGGCCCCCAGTCGGCACTGTGGGGCTCGGATGCGATGGGATCGGTGGTCCAGATCTTCACGCGACGGGCGGGTCCCGCCGACGCGATGCGGCTCTCCGGATCGGTCGAGACCGGCTCCTTCGGCGTATTTCGCAGCGACGCACGCCTCCACGGCGGTGCGAAAAACGTGGTGGACTATCACGCGGGCGCGTCGCAACGCCGCACGAGTGGCGCCTTCGCCGACGTGCTGCCGGAAGATGATGAGTTCAGCCAGCGGGCGTTCGACGCCGGTGTCGGCGCGGCGATTGGCACGCGCGCCGCAGTGCGCGCGAGCGCGAGATACACCATGGCGAAGGGCGGTTCCGTCGGCCAGTTGACCTTCGGCGCTCGCGACACCGGCGGCAGGTACGAAACGCGCGATCTCAGCGGCCAGATCACGGTCACCCATGCTGTTGGTTCGCGATTCACCGGATCCGCTGCCTACAACGATTTCCGCTACAAGAGCCGATCCGCCGACCTGGTGGCCGATGCGCCGTTTTCCACCTACGCCATTTTGTCGGGCACGCCCAACGCAATCTTCCCGAACGGCACCCGCCTGGTCAGACTGATCAACGCCGACGAATTCAATCGCTTCGTCGCCGCCGGCGCGCTGCCGGCCCCCGGGCAGTTCGTGGCCTCGCGCCAGACGTCGGATTTCCCATTCAATTCGCAGCTCGACTTCACGCGGTTCACGCGTCCGGCATTTCGCTATCAGGCCGACTACAGTGCCGGCGCGCACCGATTGACCGCCGGCTACGAGTGGGAGCGCGAGTCGAACCCCGATGTCGGACCGTTTCAGCTCGACAACCACGCGGCGTTCGTCCAGGCGCACGCCGCGATCGCCGACCGCTGGTTCGCCACCGCCGGCGTGCGAGTCGACGGCAAGGACAGCTACGACACCTTCGTCAGTCCCAAGCTGTCGGCGGGCGGTTTCCTCGTGCCGTATCGCCGCGGTGCGCTCTCGTCGGTCAAGGTCTTCGGCAACATCGGCAAAGGGATCAAGTCGCCGACCTTCAGCGAGCGGTTCGGCGGCGCCTTCGCCGATCCGTCACCGGGCCTGAAGGTGGAACGCGCGCGCGCCGGCGACGTCGGTGTCGAGTCGACCCTGGCCGATCAGCGACTGCTCGCACGGCTGGTCTATTTCAACAACCACTACCTCGATCAGATTGCGTTTCGCAGCGGCGTGGCCGGCGACGGTGTGCCGGAGTTCATCAACATCGACGGCTCGAAGGCCGACGGCTGGGAGTTCGAAGCGGCGCTGCAGCGCCCGCTGGCCGGTCTGACCGCCGCCGCCAGCTATGCCTACGCCGATCACCGGGTGGTCACCAATTCGAGCACCAGCCAGCAGTTTCAACCGGGGCAGCCACTCCTGCGCCGGCCGCGGCATTCCGGGACGATCCGCGCCGGCTTCGCGCGCGGCCGCCTGACTCTCAATGCCGACGCGCGGATTGCCGGCGACCGGCACGACCACAGCTTTTTGTCGCTGCGGACGGTGCCCAACGCCGAACGCCCGAGTGCAGTGACCACCGATATCACCGTGAATCCCGGTTACACCGTGCTGGGCTTCGGTGCGGACGTCATCGTGTCGAATCGATTGACGGCCTTTGCCCGCGTGTCCAATGCCGCCGATACCGAGTACGACAGCGCCCTCGGCTATCCGGCGCTGCCGCGCGCGTTCACTGTTGGCGCTCGCGTGCGCGTCGGCGGGACGCGCTGATCGAAGAGCGACATGCGGCGCGCGCTGTTCCAGCTGCACTTGTGGGTCGGCGTCGGTGCCGGCGTCTATGTCGCGGTGATCGCCATCACCGGGGCGGCGCTGGTGTTCCGCATCGATCTGCAACGCGCGTGGCACCCGCACGTGTTCACGGCGCGCACGCCGGGTCCGCTGTCGGATCCGGTCGCGATTCTCGAGAGCGTCGCCCGCGCGTATCCTGGTCACCGGGTATCCGGCGTCGACGCGCCAACCACCTCGCGGCCGACGTATCTCGCCTACGTGACGCAGGGGCCGCAGTTCAAGACCATCCTGATCGATCCGGTCAGCGCCGAGATGCTCGGCGAGTTACCCGAGCGCTCGTTGGTGCGAACCCTGCAGGACCTGCACTACGACTTGCTGGGTGGGCGCACCGGGCGGACGATCAACGGCGCCGGCGCGGCGGCGGTGGTGATTCTTGGCCTCACTGGCGTCGTGATCTGGTGGCCCGGCCGGAGAGCGTGGTGGCGCGCGTTTGGCGTTGACACTTCACGGCAGGGCTATCGGTTCTGGTGGGAGGTGCACCGTGCCGCCGGTATCTGGAGCGTGCTGCTGATTCTGATGTGGGCGCTCACGGGGTTGTATTTTGCATTCCCTCAAGAGGCGCGGTCGCTGATTGCCGCGATTGCTCCGATCAGCCCGAGCCGCACGCCGATCTCGAGCGTGCGAGCTGAAAATGCCGACGAACCGTCGTGGCGAGCGATGATCGATCGTGCTCGACAGATACATCCAGATGGTCACGTGGCTCGGGTGGTGCTGCCGTTCGGAGAGCGCGGATCCTTTCTGGTCATGTTCGCCAATCGAAGTCCGACACCGGCGTACGCCGAACTCGATTCGGTCTACCTCGATCGTTTTACCGGCGAGCATCTGCGGCACGACGCATCACGCACTGTCGGAGACACCATCGTGCGATCGATGTCCACGCTGCACGCGGGCAGCTTCGGCGGCGCGCCCGTTCGCGTTGTCTGGTTCGTCTTCGGGTTGATGCCGGTGCTGCTGTTCGCCAGCGGCATCGTGGTCTGGTGGAATCGAACCATCAGGCGCCGGCCATGATGCGTCCGCGGGCAGCGGTGTCGTGGAGCGGCGGCAAGGACTGCTGCCTGGCGCTGATGCGTGCGGCCGAGACTTACGACGTGGTGGCGATGGTGACGATGTTTGGCGAGGATGGCCGGCGCAGCCGATCGCACGGTCTGACGCCGGACGTGATTGCGGCGCAGGCGGCGCGGCTTGGCCTCCCGCACCACGCCGAGCGAGGCTCGTGGGACACCTACACCGATCGTTACCTGCTGCTGTTGTCACAGCTCCGGCCTCACGGCGTCGCCCACATGATCTTCGGAGACATCATGGGTGATTCGCATCGCGCCTGGAACGAGCGCGTCTCCGCACAGCGGGGATTGACGCCGGTGATGCCGCTGTGGGGTGAGCCGACGCACGATCTGGCGCGCGAGTTCATCGCGCGCGGCGGGGAAGCGCGGCTGGTCACCGTCCGGCCGCCGCTGCTCGACGAATCGTGGCTGGGCGCGGCGCTTGATGAGGAGCTGCTCGAGCGCCTGATCGCCGCTGGTGTCGATCCATGTGGAGAGCTCGGCGAGTACCACACGGTGGTCACCAACTGCCCGGCGTTTTCCTCGCCGCTGACGCTGATCGAAGGTCAAAGTATCCTCAGCGGCGGCTGCTGGGCTCTCGATGTTGAATTGGGGGCAGGCCCCGTTTCTTAACATCGGCGATGTTGTATCTCTATTGTTTCGGGACTGTGTACGTTTCTTAAGAGCAGGCGAATTGAACAAGCGGAGTCGTGGTTGCTCTTTCTGCCACGCCTTGTTCACGGCGTTGCCGCAGTTTCTCAAATGGGTTAAGTCGCTCAAGGCGAAAATCCGCGGGAATCCACTCGTTTCGGCGTGGCATCTGGGTTGATACCCGAATGGCTATGCCGAGAGCACCGCGCCTGAACGTTCCTGGCGGGATCTATCACGTGATGACCAGAGGGAATCGAAAGGCGGCAATTTTTGAAGACGACTACGACCGCGAGCGATTCGTCGACATTACCGCGGAAGCCGCTGGTCGACATCACGTGCGCGTGTTTGCGGAATCCCGCCTCGGCAATCATTACCACCAAGTCGTGCAGACTCCTCGGGCGAATCTCCCAGCCTACATGGGTTATCTCAATCAAAACTTCGCGCAGTTTTCAAATTTCCGTCACGGACGGATCGGTCACGTGTTCAACGAGCGATATCAGCCTATCCTCGTTGATAACGATCTGTACTTGCGGACGGTGATTGGCTATGTCCTCACGAATCCTGTCAAACACGGTTTCGTGACGAAACTCACTGATTGGAAGTGGAGTAGCTACCGCGCGACCGTCGGCTTGGAAGCCCCGCCCAAATATCTCTATCTTGGCTGGCTTCGCTCGGCGTTCCCCTCTGAGACTCTCGAAGCCGCTCAGGTGCGCCTCCGAAGCTATCTTGAGGCACGTCCAGCTGACGAAGATCGAATTCAAGGTCCAGTGTTCGGGTCATCTGGGTTCGAGCGTGAACTCCGCGACCACATTGGTGCGGTTCTTTTCATGTCCGCACTACCGCGGTCGTATCGTGCCCTCGATCGGCCGCCACTGTCCGATCTATTCCCGCCCGGGATAACGAAGATCGAACGCGACAAGCGAATGTTGCGTGCCCACGTCTTGCATGCCTATCGCATGTCCGAAATCGCGCGAGCGCTGGACATGAACCCATCAAGCGTCAGCCGCATTGTGGCCGCGCTCAGGCGTCAGGCTCGCGATTGGGCTAGAAACTGAACTATCTCAGCCAAAGCCTCCGAGCCGTCGATGTCAAAAGACGGGGCCTGGCCCGATATCGACATCGAAGGCGGTAGACGAATGTCAAAAAACGGGGCCTGGCCCAAAGTCTTCATACTTTGCTCATCGCTTCAATCATGTCCCATTGTTCATCGGTGACCGGTTGCACGGACAATCGCGCGATTCGGACCAGCGGCATGTCGATGAACCGCTTGTCGGCCTTGATCTCCGCCAGCGTGACCGGCCGCTTCAGACACTTGCCGGCGGCCAGCTCCACCACGACCAGCGAGCCGTCCTGGTCCTTGGGATCGGGGTAGGCGGTCTTCGACACCGTGGCCGTGCCGATGACGGCCTTTTCCTTGCCGGTATGGTAGAAGAAGACGCGATCGCCTTTTTTCATTTCGCGGAGGTTCCGCTGGGCCACCGGGTTGCGGACCCCGGCCCAGACGGTGGTGCGATCGTTCAGAAACGTCGCGTAGGAGTAATTCTCAGGTTCTTCCTTGACGAGCCAGTTCATACGGAGAGAATAACTCCGTGCGGCTCAAGGTTGGCGCGGCGACCAGCGTCGGGCGGGTCCGCCAGATCAACGAAGACGCGTTTCTTGCCAAAGCTGAACAGGGATTATTTGTCGTCTGCGACGGCATGGGCGGAGCCGCGGCCGGGGAAGTGGCCAGCCGGCTGGCGGTGGACACCATCGGCGCCCGCCTGAATTCGCCATCGCGTTTCGTGGCACAGTGGACAGGCGGCGAAAACGGGGCCGCGCAGTTCCACGACCGCACGCTGCAGCTGAGCGAGGCGATTAAAGAGGCGAACCGCGCCATCATGGCTCGGGCGCAAGACGAAGTGTCGCAGGCCGGCATGGGCACCACCGTCGTCGGGGCGTGGTTCGAGGCCGGGCTGCTGAGCATTGCGCATGTCGGCGACAGCCGCGCCTACCTGGCCAACGCCGGCGGGTTCGAGGGCGTGACCAGCGATCACTCGCTCGTGGAGGCGCAAGTCCAGGCGGGGCTGATCGATCGTGAACAAAGCCTCCAGTCGGAGCAGCAGAACATCCTGCTTCGCGCGCTGGGCCGCGACGAGAACGTCGTCGTCGACCTTTCGGAGATCACCGTGTCGTCTGGAGACCGGCTGCTGTTGTGCACCGATGGATTGACGCGCGTGGTCAGCGACGCCGATCTGGCTGCGGCGCTCGATCGCTTTCGCGGCGAGCCCCAGCAGGCGTGCGACTACCTCATTGAGACCGCCAACACCAGCGGCGGTCCCGACAACATCACGGTCATAGTGGTGGAATTCGTCGGTTCGCTGTTGAGCAACATGTTGGGACGTTTCACCCGTTGAGGCCGCAGAGGGCGCAGAAGGCGCAGAGGGCGCAGAGGATTGGCATGCCGAAACTGATTCTCAGGTTCGACGAACGTGAACTGCAGGAGTGCCCGGTGGGCGCGCACCCGGTCAGCATCGGACGGCTCCCCGACAACACCGTTGTCATCGACAATCCGGCGGTGTCGGGACGCCACGCCCGCGTCTTCCGCGAGGGCAGCCACTACGTGGTCGAGGATTTGAAGAGCACCAACGGCACGTTCGTCAACGAGAAGCCGATCGAGCGCCACACGCTGCTCGAGGGCGACGTCGTGCTCGTTGGCAAGCACTCGCTGCTGTTCACGCTCGCCGGCGCCGATCAGGGCGCCGGCGACCAACGGGCGGGAAACGAGATGCCCGACTTTGGCGGGACGATGATGCTCGATACCCTGAAGCAGAAGGAGTTGCTGGCGGGCCTCGAACAGGGCAGGGCGTCGCAAAGCCACAAGATCATTCCGAGGACGGCGGTTCCAACGCCGCCGGCGCGCAGCGCGTCGGTGCGAGTGATCGGCGGAAGCTCGGCGCAATCAAGTTACGCGTTGACAGCGGTGACCACCATCATCGGCAAGGCCGACAACGCGCAGATCAAGACGAAAGGATGGTTCAAGCCGAAGGTGTCGGCGGCAATCACGCGCAAGGGCGACGGGTTCACTGTGACGCCGATGGGCGCCAAGGTGTCGGTCAACAACGAGAAGATTCCGGGCCGCCGCGATCTCGCCACCGGCGACATCATCGCCGTCAGCGGACTTACGCTCGAGTTCAAGCTGGTATAGAAGTTGCTCGTCAGGGGAGTGTGCGTAATCTGTTCGCCACTCTCCTGACGCTTGCGCTGGCCGGATCAGTGTCCGGTTGCAGCTCGCGCAAGCCGCACGAAGTTTCCCCGCACATCCAGGCCGTCCTCTCCAGCACGGCCGTTGCCCATGTTGAGCCGGCGGTCAGCAAACATGTGCACGCCTTTTACACACAGCGCGATCACGCCCCGGCGTGGGTCGACAATCGGCGTCCGACCGAGCGCGCGGCGCGCGCGATCGCGGTCCTCAATACCGCCCGCCGTCATGGCTACCGCCCGGACGAGTACGGCGTCGACGAGCTGCTGACAGCGAGCCGGGAAGTGGAGCAGATCGACAAGGACTCGCCGAAGCGACTCGAACACAACGCGCAGTTCGACGTCCGGATGACCGCGGCGCTGCTGGCGTTTGGCCGCGACATCGCGGTGGGGCGCTTCACCAGTCCGAAATGGAGATCACAGCGCAAGGCGCCGGACTTCGCCGCGGTGCAAGCCTTCCAGGAGCTGCACTCGATCAAGGCCACCGGCAGCGTCGATCAGCACACGCTCGCGGCCCTCAACGTGCCGCTCGACACCCGCATGCGCCAGGTGGCGCTCAATCTGCAACGCTGGCGGTGGATGCCGGAGGATCTCGGCGAGCGCCATTTCATGGTCAACATTCCGCACTTCCACGTGATCGCGCGCGAGCACGGCAAGCCCGTGATGGACATTCGCGTCGTGGTCGGCAGGGTCGGGAACAACACGCCGCTCTTCAGCGATGAGATGGAGTCGGTGGTGTTCAGTCCGTACTGGAACATCCCCGATTCCATCGCGCAGGGCGAAACGCTGCCGGCCATTGCCAGAGATCCGGCGTATCTCGCCCGGCAGAACATCGAGATTGTCCGGACCTCGGGAGGCGTGGTGAATGCGTCCGAGATCAACTCAGGGCACCGGCGCGAATCTGGCGACGAAGTTCTCGAACGAGAACGAATCGCACCAGACCAGCCTGGGCTTGTTCGTGACCGACACCGCATACGTCGGCAAGAACGGCTACTCGCTGCGGCTCGACGGCCTCGACGAGGGCTTCAACGATCGCGCGCGCGAGCGGGCCATCGTGATGCATGGCGCGCCCTATGTCAGTGAAGCGTTCGTGAAAGCGAACGGCCGCCTCGGGCGCAGCTGGGGATGTCCGGCGGTGAGCGACGCGGTGGCGCGCGAGCTGATCGATCGCGTCAAGGGAGGCAGCCTGGTGTTCGCCTATTATCCCGACGCCGAGTGGCTCAAGACCTCTAAGTATCTTGGCGGCTGCGGGGCATAACCGCGTTCAGCGCGCCCTCGAGTTGTGAGAGCGTCGCCGGCTTGGTCAGCAGCGGCGCGCCGCTGGCGTTGATGCGCTTCTGCGCTTCCGGAACCGCGGTGAATCCAGACATGAAAATGATCGGCAGACCGGGGCGGAACACCCGCGCCGCGTCGGCCAGGTCGATGCCGTTCATGCCGCTGCCCAGCACCACGTCCGTCAGCAGCACGTCGATGATCTGATCCGATCGAAGCTCGGTCAGCGCCATCGAGGCGGCCTCGGCGGTCATCACCGAGTGGCCGAGTGTCTCCAGCTGACGCCGAACGGTGTTTCTCACCGGCGCTTCATCCTCAACCAGCAGCACGGTATGCGCCGCAGCCGCCGGCGCCACCGCCGGCGCAGCCGGAGCGGCATGCCGAGGTTCGGTCTTCGTCAACGGCAGGTACAGAATCACGGTCGTGCCGCGACCCACTTCCGACGCGATATGGATGGCGCCGCCGGATTGCTTCGCGAAGCCGTACGCCATGCTGAGGCCGAGCCCGCTGCCGGCGCCGGTGGTCTTCGTGGTGAAGAACGGTTCGAACACCCGCTGCACCACGTCCGGCGGCATGCCGATGCCCGTATCCTGAATAGCCAACATCGCGTACTGGCCGATCGCCAGCTCGTCTTCGTTGCGCGGCGCCTGCCTGATGTCGGCGCGCGACGTGCGAATGGTGAGCGTGCCGCCGGTGGCCATGGCATCGCGCGCGTTCAACGCGATGTTGAGGATGGCCGCCTCGAGCGCGGCCGGATCGACCATCGCGACGCCGGCATCGCGGCTGGCAGCGGTGATGATCTTGATGCTGGCGCCGAGCGTGCGCGACAGCAGGCGGACCACGTTGTCGACCAGCGCGTTGATCGCCACCGGCTGCGGATTCAGTTGCCGCCGGCGCGAGAACGCGAGCAGGTCGCCGGTGAGATCCTGGCCGTGGTTGGTGGCGCGAAGCGTTTCGTCGATCAATTCCAGCGCTTCCTGATCGATCTCGGGCAGCTTCATGCGCAGCAGCTCGAGGTTGCCGAGAATCACCGTCAGGATGTTGTTGAAATCGTGCGCGATGCCGCCGGTCAGTTGCCCGACCGCTTCCATCTTCTGCGAGCGAAACAAGGCCGCCCGCGTCTGCTCGAGCGAGTCTTGCGCGGCGCGCAGCTCGGTGATGTCGTGCGAGATGCCGTAGATGCCGAGGATGTGGCCGTCGCGATCGCGATAGACGCCCTTGGTGACGAGGTAGGCCTGCGTGCCCGATGCGCTGGTGGCCACGCCCTCGAACGACATCGCGCGGCCTTCGGCCAGCACCTGCTTGTCGTCGGCGACGAATTGACGCGCGGTTTCTTCCGGATAGATCTCGAAATCGTTCTTGCCAACCAGCTCCAGCGGCGCGCGCCCGACGAATCGCGACGCCGCCTCGTTGACGAGCACGTAACGGCCATCGAGGTCCTTGACGAAAATCGCATCGGGCGTGGCGTCGATCACCGCCTGCAGGATGTCGGACGCATTCTTGATGGTCTGCATCGTCGGCAGCAGCATCTTACCCCGCGCTCTAAAATAGCATCTGCCGTTCATGTCTCTTCGATCAGCCGCGGTGATCGCCTGGCTTTCCGGCGCAGTGCTCGCCGCCGCCCAGCCCGCCGATCTGCCCGATCGCGACACGTTCCTCCGCGGCGCGCGCGAAGCGCTGGCCCGATCGCAACAGGTGTGGCATCGCTACGCCTATACGGAGCGACGGACGGACTTGCACATGAATCCGTTCGGCCGCATGGGGACCGGCGACACGCGCGTGCTCGAGGTCAGGCCCTCGGCCGATCCGCGTCTGACCTACCGCCGGGTGATCGAGCGCAACGGCGTGCCGGTGTCAAAGGCCGAGCTCGACCGGCAGGACCGCGAATACCAGGAGCGGTCAGCCCGCATCGAACGCGAGAGCGCCGGCGGCACCGCGCGCGCCCGCGACGGCGACGACTTGCTGGCGAGGCGTCGCGCGCAGCACACGCTCGATGATGTCTTGAAGACGTTGCGATTCGAGCTGGTGCGGCGCGAGCCCTACAACGGCCGGCCGGCCATCGTCGTGGCTTTTGCCGCGGCGCCCGATGCCAGGCCGGTCACACGTGAAGGCCGCATTGCCCGTGTGTTCAAAGGACAGGTGTGGATCGACGAGGCGTCGCGTGAGGTGATGCATGTCGCGGCGGTGGCCACCGACGACGTGTCGTTCGGCGGCTTCATCGCGAAGATCTACGAGGGGATGGAGGCCGTGGTCGACCGGCAAGCCATCGAGCCGGATGTGTGGATGCCGGTGCGGCTGAAATTAAGTGGCGGCGTCCGCGCGCTATTCCGCAAGGCGAACATCGAGTATCTGGTCGAATGGTCCGACTACCGGAGCCTGCCCTGACGTCGCCAGCGATGATTACGCTGTGGCAATGGCCGTCTGGCGGCTCAGCACCGCGACACGATCCAACGCAATGAACGCGCGCACAATCTCGGGATTGAGCCGGCCTTCGCGTGCATCGCGCGCCAGTTCGTCACAGGCGACCGCGTCGGACAGCGCGCGCCGGTACGGCCGGTCGGTCGTCATCGCATCGTAGGCATCCACGACGCTGACGATCTGGGCGTTCAGCGGAATGCTGTCGCCGCGCAAGCCGTCGGGATAGCCGGTGCCATCGATCCGTTCATGGTGGTGCCGGATGATGGCGCGCACCGGCCGCAGCGTACGCAGCTCGCCGCACAACCGCTCTCCGATCGTCGTATGAGCCTGCATCTGCAGGTACTCCTCCCGCGTCAGGCGATCGGTCTTGAGGAGCACCGCGTCGGGAATGCCAATCTTGCCGACGTCGTGGAGGTAGCCGCCACGCTCGAGCGTGGCGATGTCGTCGTCGCCCTGGCCAAGCGCGCGGCCAACCGCGGCGGCGTAGGCTGCCAGCCGTTCGCAATGTCCCACGGTATAGGGATCGCGGGCTTCGACGGTGAGCGCGAGGCTGAGGATCACCGACTCGGCGGATTCGAGATCATCGGTGTACCGCTTCAGCCGGACCAGCGATGCGGCGCGGGCGATCAGCTCTTCGAACTGGACCGGCTTGGTCAGGAAGTCGTCGGCGCCGGCTCTGATGCCCTCGATCTTGTGCTGCGCGTCGAGACTGGTCAGCAGGACCACGGGAATCAAGCGCGTCAGCCGCTGCTGTTTGAGACGCCGGCACAGCGCGAAGCCGTTCATCCCCGGCAGCATGACGTCGAGCAGAATCAGATCGGGCAGCCGCGGCGTCGACTCGAGAAAATCGAGTGCGGCTTCCGCATCGCCCACCGTCTGCACCTCGTACCGATGTCGTCCCAGGTGCCGCTTGAGCAGCTCGCGGTTCCCCGGCTCGTCGTCGACGCCGAGGACCAGCGCGCCGATTTGGCCTGACGGTCCTGCCATCACATCTCCTCGCGTCCTGACACGCGCAGCGTCGTCAGCAGCCGTCGCCAGGGAGACACCGGCGCCGCCGGTGTCGCTTCCCTGATGAATCCGGTTTTCAGCAGCGACACGGCCTCGAGCAGGCCACGTATCGTGAACGGCTTGTCGAGAAACGCCTCACCCTCGATCAGCTCGGGCCGTTCCTTGAAGAGCAGCTCGCTGTGCGCGGTCACGTAGAGGATGCGCAGGTCCGGCCGCGACACGCGAATCTTCTTCGCCATTTCCTCGCCGCGCATGACCGGCATGTCGAGATCGGCGATCAGGAAATCCACCGGCGTCCGGCTTTCCATGATGGCCATCGCTTCGGCGCCGTTGCCGGCCTCGAGGATCTGGTAGCCGCCGCCTTCGAGGATCCGTCTCGCCAGCGCGCGCACGCCGGGCTCATCGTCGACCACCAGCACCACGCCCCGGCTCGCGGCGCTATTCGCCATGGCGGCGCTCCGACGCGACCGTCAGTTCGCCCAGGGTCTCGAGCGGCGGCAGGTCGCGCAGCGCGGCCCGCGCCGCTTCCTGAATCTGCAGAACATCGGGCCGATGTTTGTTGTCCTGGTCCATTTCGTTGGCCAGCAACTCGCAGAAGCCGAGAATTACCGACAGCTTGTTCTTCAAGGCGTGAATACGGACGGCGTCCATGGTCATGCAGCCTCGGGGGGTTGGGGGTTTTCCGACTGCGCTGCCAGATGTGCATCGACGCGATCGCGCAGTTTCGCGGCGTCGAAGGGTTTTTCAACGTGGCTGTTGTCGACGGAATCAAGGAAGGCCGCCGCCTCCTTGTTGTACGCACCGCCGGTCAGGAAGATCAGCGCGCGAGCCTGATCGGGGAAGCGGCGCGACAACGCCTGGTAGAACTCGATGCCGGTCATTCCCGGCATCATCAGGTCGCACAGGATCGCGTCGTAGCGAGCGCCTTTTGCGATGCGAGTCAGCGCGTCCTTGCCGTTCGAGACCACCGTGACGTCGTGGGCCTTCAACACCCGCCGCAGCAGCATCCCGATCAGCTCTTCGTCGTCGACCACCAGGATCCGGGCGTGGGCGGTGTGACGCTTCGCGTCAGCGGCGACGTGCGCTGGCGCACTCACGACGGGTGCGATCGCCGGGTTCAAGGCGACGTGGAACACCGTGCCGCGCCCGACCTCGGAATCGGCCCAGATTGATCCGCCCATGGCGTTGATCAGCCGCTGGCAAATCGACAGACCAAGCCCGGTGCCCACACCCGCCGGCTTCGTGGTCACAAACGGCGCGAACAGTCGCGACATCACGTGTGGGGCAATGCCCGTCCCGGTGTCCTCGATGTCGACCACGACGCGGCGGTCCTCGTCAACGCGTGTGGTCAGCGTGAGGACATGGCTCTCCGGATCGCCCTCCGGCATGGCCTGCGCGGCGTTGACGATGAGGTTCAAGAAGACCTGGCCGAGTCGGGCTTCGGCGGCGCTGACCTTTGGCACGGCGCCGTAGCGCTTGATGACGCGCGCGCGATGGCGCACCTGGTTCCACGCCATGCGCAACGACGAGTCGAGCACGCGCTCGAGATTGACCGGGGCGATATCGTCGGCCTGGCCGCCGGAGAACAGCTTCAAGTCGAGCGCAATCTGCCGCACTCGCCGGGCCGCCTCGAGCGCTTCGTGAATCTCTGCCGGCAGGTCGCCGAGCGGCTCGCGACCGGTGCGCGCCATCAGCGTGCCGATCTCCGCCGCCGCCAATTCGAGGTTGGCGACGACGGCGGAGAGCGGATTGTTGATCTCGTGTCCAACGCCAGCCGCCATCAGGCCGATCGAGGCCATGCGGTCCGAGATCATCAGCTGCTCGTTGGTGAGCCGCTCGCTGGTGACGTCGCGCGTCACGGCCACGGCGCCGGTGATGGCGCCGGTATCGTCGCGCAGCGGCCGCGCATTCGCCCGCAGCCACGCACCTTCGGGTTGCTGAGCGTTTTTCAGGAACACGTCCACGGCGTCCACGTCCTCGCCGGACAACGCGCGCGCGAGCGGCAGGTCGCTGGACTGAAACAGCGTGGTCTTGTCGCTGGTGAATGCGCCAACCTGCGCGATCCATTTCGCGTCGCACACCGACGGCGACGGCGTGGTCATGGGCACCAGCGCCTCGAGCGCGGCGTTCCACGTGGTGGGTTGGCCGCCCCGATCGACCACCAGAATCGGATCCGCGATGGTGGTGAAGACCGACTGCAGCAGCCGCGCGTGCTCGCGCGCCACCTGCGCGGCGGTGGCGGTGTCGTCAAACGCCTGGGCCAGCGCCAGCGCGACGCTGACCTGGTGGCCGACCGCCTCGGCAAACAGCAGCCGGTCTTCGGTCGCGAGGTCGGCGGCCTCCGACATCATCACCAGCGCGCCCAGCGTATCGTCCTTGTGCTGCAGCGGTACGATCAGCGCCGTGCGCAGGCCGCGCTCTTCCATCCATTCACGCATTTCCGGATCGGCCGAGTCCCGGTTCACCACGGCGCTGCGGCCACCCATGAACCGCTTCAGGTGCCGGCCATCCGAAAGGAACCAGCCGTCGCGAGCCATGTCGCCGCGTCCGCCGACGAGCACCGATCGGAACGTGCCGTCATCGTTGATGAGGCTCAGCGCGCCGAGGGACACACCGCCGGCATCACAACACGCCGCCAGGATCTCCCGCAAAACGGTGTCGATGTCCGTGTGCTGAGTGATCGCTTCCGAGATGGCGTTGAGCACCGCCAGCTCCGCCGACAACGTCGCGCACTGCTGTCGCGCGCTGATGGCGGCCGCTGCCTGACGCTCCAGCTGCACCAGGGTGCGCGAGGCGCGCTCGCGCTCGAAGTCGGGCCAGTTCTGAACACCCGCCGCCGCGGGCACCGCCGAGGGAGCGAGCACCTGCTCGAGCGCGGTGATCATCTCCTTCAGGGCGGGCGTCCGAATCACGAACGCGCTCGCCCCCGCCAGCCGGCCGAGCTCGCGATCGGCATCGTCCACGTAGGTGCTGGTCAGCATCACGATCGGGACGTGTTTGAGTTGAGGATCCTGCCGCGCCTCACTGCACAACCCAAAGCCGTCGAGGCCGGGCATCATGGCGTCGGTAATGATTGCCGCCGGCTGATGTTGGCGCGCCGCCTCGAGGGCGGTACGGCCGTCGGCGGCGTCGGTCACGTTGAAGCCGAGCCGGGTCAGCGTGAACACGCTCAACTTGCGCTGCACGTCGTCGTCATCCACCAGGACCAGCCGGCGCCCGCCGCCGAATGAGGGCTTGGGAGCCTCCGCCGACGGCAAGTGAGCACGAATAATCCGCAGCAGCTTCGACGGCTCGATGGGCTTGGTCACGAAGTCGGTGAATCCGGCCCCAGCGATGCGTTTTTCCTCGAGTTGCGAGAGCAGTCCCGAGAAGGCCAGAATCGGGATGCTGCGCGCTGGCGACGCGGCGCGCAGGGCGGCGACGAGCGTCAGGCCGTCCATGTCGGGCAGGAGCAGATCCTGCAGGATCAGATCGAAGCGCCGGGTGTTCACGAGCTTGAGTGCAGTGGCGCCGTCCACGGCTTCCACCAGCTCGATGTCGTCCTGGCTCAACGCGAAGCGCACCAGCTTTCGCGTAATCGGATTGTCTTCGACGAGCAGTACAGTCGCAGGTGTGCTCATGACGCGAGGTACCTTTCGATGTCCTGCGGCAGCCGCCGCGTATCAATCGGCTTGGTGATGTAACCGTCGCAGCCGGCTTCACGCGCGCGCGCCTCATCTCCCTTCATGGCGTAGGCGGTGGCGGCGATGATCGGAATGTGGCGGGTGCGCGGATCGGCCTTCAGGTGTCTCGTCAGTGTCAGTCCGTCCATGCCGGGCAATTGAATGTCCATGAGAATGAGCCGCGGTTTGAATGTCTCGAGGACCTGTAGCGCGTCTCCTGCGCTGGCCGCCGTTCGAACCGCGTAGCCCTTCGACACCAGCAGAAACGACAGCAGCTTGGTGTTCGACACGTTGTCGTCGACGATCAGAATCGGCTCGCCGGCCATGTCAGTGCTGCCGCTCCGCAACGAAACGATCGGAGGCCGGGGCCCTTACGCCCGCGCGCTCGAGCGCTGCGAGCACGGCGGCGCCCTCGACCGGCTTCGACAGAATGTCGTGCACCGCACATCCGGTGACAGCGGCGCCGTCGGCCACGACGGTGATCAGCACCACCGGCGCCGCGGCGTTGAAGGCGCTTGCGCGCACGTCCTTGAGCACGTCGGCGCCCACCGCGTCGGGAAGAATGAGGTCGAGAGTGATGGCATCGAACGGCTGGCGCCCCAGCTTGACCTTCGCCTGCGCGCGCGAGTTGGCGGTTTCGATGTTGAATCCAGCGCCGTTCAACGTCTCGACGATCGCCTCCTGATCGACCGGGTCGTCCTCAATCACCAGCACGGTCGGGGCGCCGATCCGTGGTGACGGAATACTGCGCGGGTCGGCGAGCGGCGTTCCCGAAGTAGCCTGCATCGGCAGAATGGCGCTGAAGGTGCTGCCGTGTCCGGGACTGCTGACCACGTCCACGCGGCCTCCCTGGGCCTCGACCAGCCGCTTGGTCAGCGCCAGTCCGAGCCCGGTACCCTGATGCTTCTTCGCGGCGCCGGCTTCGAGCTGGGTGAATTCCACGAACAACCGCGACAGGTCCGCCGCATCGATGCCGACGCCGGTATCGGTGACGTCGATGCGGAAGTGGCGATTGCCTGCTTGGCGGACGCGCACCGTAATGCGGCCGCGATCCGGCGTGAACTTGATCGCATTCGAGAGGTAGTTGTAGAGCACCTGCTTCAAGCGGCCGCGGTCGATGAAGATGCGATCCACGGACGGGTCGACGTCCTCTGACACGGTCAAGGACTTCTGCGCCGCCACGGTCCGCAGCATCGCGACCGACTCGCCAATCACCTGCTCGAGCGAGGCGTCTTCCGGATGGAAATCGAGCTTGCCGGCCTCCACCTTCGAGAGGTCGAGCACATCGTTGATCAACTGCAGCAGATGTTGTCCGCTCTTCAGGATGTCGTGCAGGAAGTCCTTGAACTCCGGCATGTCGGGCGTGACCTGCCCGTCGTAGAGCAGCTCGGCGAAGCCGATGATCGCGTTCAGCGGCGTGCGCAGCTCATGCGACATGTTGGCCAGGAACTCGCTCTTGAGGCGGCTCGCTTCCTGGACCCGGCGGTTTTCCTCCTCGAGGACAATGCCGCGTAACACCGATTGCTCGGCGGCCTTCTGATCGGTGAGATCGCGAATGAACGTGGCGAACTCGGTGACCCCGCCGGTGCGAATCGCCACCACGCTGGCTTCAACCGGGAAGGCCGTGCCGTCCGAGCGCACGGCGGTCCATTCCTGGCGCTGTCCCAGGCGCAGCACGCCGGCGCGGGCAATGTAGTCATCGAGGTCGTGATAGTCCGCGAACCGGGGCAGGCCCAACATCGTGTCGATGCGCGTGGCCAGCATGCTGGCGTTCGTATGGCGGAACACGTCCATGGCAGCCGGGTTGCATTCGGTGATCCGGCCCGCGCGATCGGTGGTGACGATGCAATCGAGGGCGGCGCTCATCATTGCCGCCCGGCGCCGATCGTTTTCTTTCAGCTCGAGGGCCCGCGCTTCGAGCTCGCGCAAACCGGCTTCGATCTGTGCCGCCATGGTGTTGAAGGCGGCGCCGAGCCGGCCGACTTCCGTTCCCTCCCGCGCGTCGACCCGGCGGGAGAAGTCGCCACCGCTGATCGTCCCCAGAGCTTCGGTGAGGTCATTGAGCGGCCGGGTTACGCGGGCGCTGATGTGCCAGACGAGTCCGAGCGCGAGCAGACTGAACACCGCGCCGACGAGCGCCAGCTGACGGAGCAGCGTCCACGCCGGCGCCACGAAGAAGGCTTCGGAGAACTCGACCAGGATCGCCAGTGGCGTATTCGCGACGTGAGCGACGCCGGCGAGCTTCTGCTCACCGTCCTCGCCAACATAACGATGGACGCCGGTGCGCGACTGGTCGATCGGCGGAGCCGGGACGGGCTTGGTGAGGTCCATCCAAACCGAGCCCGATTGATTGCCGACCAGCACTCGTCCCCCGTCGCCGACCAGCCGGTTCAAAATGTCCGGTGCATTCGGGTTGGTGGCGACACGCCGCGAGACCAGATAGCCGGCCGGCGTGGCGCTGTTCTCGGCGCGCACCGGCACGACGACATCGAGGAAGACGGAGTTCCCGACCGCCGTATAGGACAGCGCGCCCGTTGCCGTCGGCGGACCCTCGAACAACGGAACGGTGTTGGCTTGTGCCGGGAACTTTCGTATGGCGACGCGCGCCCCCGCGGCGTTCCAGAGCTCGAGTGATTGGTGCACGGCGGCATTGGAGGCCACCGGCCGCACGCGTTCGAACGCCGCATTTTCAGTTTCGGGAGAGGGCTCGAGTACCGCGCGCCGAACCCGGGCGTCGTCTACCAGGCGCCGCAGTTCGGCCAGTCGCTCGGGGATGGGTGGGCCAAGGATCGCGGCCAGCTGCGCGGCCACTCTTTCCGCACGGGCCTCACCGGATTCCACGAGGGTGCGGCGTAGCGCCCAATGCGTGTAGGCGATGACGACGATCAACGCCACGGCGATCAACGCCGACGTCAGCAGCGCCGCGCGCGATCTGATCGATCGGAAGGTCAGCCGATCTGCCGCCTCGATGAACTTCCTGGATCGAGCATCGAACACGTCCGGGACGGTGGCCCGCATTGCTCCGTACTCCTTAAGCGCGTCCAGGAATGACTTCTTACAAATCTTCCATTTCTCTTATCGGTCTTGTGTCTCTCTCATCTATAGACAGCCAGAGTCCGCCTTTTTCTCGGACCTTACAAGCTGAGCCATTGCTGAGCCATGCCAAGTCGGCAACTGACCTGCATGTTTGTGAAGCCGGGCGACGGCGATAGCATCTGGCAAGCCGGCCGCTAACCATTCAGCGGGGCCGCGCGTCAAACTGTGTCCAGTATGGATATGTTGCAGGACCTGCGTTATGCCGTCCGAACCTTGAGACGCGCGCCGGCGTTTTCGCTCACGGTCATTCTCGTGACCGCTCTCGGAGTGGGCGCCAATACCGCCGCTTTCTCCGTTGCCGATTTCGTCTTGCTCCGACCGCTGCCGTTCCCCGATCCCGACTCCATCGTCCGGTTGTGCGAAGGACCTCGCACCGGCGGCGGGTGGGGATGCAACAACCAGTTGTCCCCCGCCAACTTTCGCGACTTCAAAGACACGAGCACCTTGTTCGACGGCATGGGAGCGTTCGCGGGCGATGCCGTGAACCTCGTGGGCGGCGGCGAGCCGCGCCGGCTGCCGATTGCGCCGGTCAATCAGGAAGTGCTGCCAATCCTCGGCGTGTCGCCGGCGATCGGGCGCGTCTTTGAATCCGCCGATCGCGGCAGCAACGTCGCGGTGCTGAGCCATGGGCTGTGGCAATCGCAGTTTGGCGGCCAGGTCAGTGTATTGGGCCAGAAGGTCAGTCTGAACGGCGCGCCCTATACGGTGATCGGCGTGATGCCGCCGTCGTTTTATTTTCCGAACCGCGATACGCAGCTCTGGACCTTGATGACGTTCGACGAGGACGCGTACTCGAACCGCGGCAACAACTTTGTCGAAGGCGTGATGCGGCTCAAGCCCGGCGTGACCTTCGAGCAGGCGCGCGCGGAGCTCGAGACGATCGCCGATCGTCTGGCGCGCACCTATCCCGAAACCAACGAGGAAACCGGCATCAGTTTCTACCGGATGCGCGACAACATGTCGCCGCGCTTCCGGCTGATGCTGCTGAGTCTGAGCGGCGCGAGCCTGGCCTTGTTGCTGCTGGCATGCGCGAACCTGGCCAATCTGCTGCTCGTGCGGGCGGCCGCGCAGGAGCGTGAGATGGCGGTTCGCGCGGCGCTCGGCGCCGGCCGGGACCGTCTGGTGCGGCAGATGATTGTGCAAAGCACCGTGCTGACCGCGATCGGCGGCGGACTTGGCGTGCTGCTCGCGCTCGCCATCGTGCCGCTGTTCTCAACGCTCGTGCCGCCAACCTTGCCGGTGGCGACCCAGCCCACGCTCGACTGGCGAGTCCTCGGCGTGGCGGCGCTCTTTACCACACTCACCGCACTGGGGTTTGGTGTGTTCCCGGCGTTGCGCGCGGGTCGTGCCGGTTTCGACGCGCTCCGCGACGGCAGCCGCAGCGGCGGCGGCGCGAAACAACGTGTGCGCGCGGCGCTGGTCACCGTTGAAGTGGCGATCTCCGTGTTGCTGTTGATCACGTCGGGCTTGCTGATCAGGGCGGTGTGGCGTGTGCAGGCGATCGATCCGGGCTTCGTGTCCGAAAATGTCCTGACCATGCGGACCGCATTGCCGCGGCCGAAGTACGACGATGCCGTTCGCCGCACCCAGTTTTACGATCGTGTGCTCGCCGATATTCGCGCCCTCCCTGGTGTGGAGAGTGCGGGGTTCATCAGCGGGCTGCCGATGCTGGTCACCGGACTGATCACCGGTTTCGAGATTCCCGGTCAATCGCCCCGAGAGGCTCGCACGAATATCGCCAGCCACCGCTGGGTGACGCCGGGGTATTTCAAGACCATGGGGATTCCGCTGCATCGAGGCCGCGATGTGGAGGAAGCCGATACACGCGACCGGGCGTGGGTGGCCGTGGTCAGCCAGTCGTTCGGCGAACGGTATTGGCCCAACGACGATCCAATCGGCAAGGCGTTCCGCCATCGCGGCCAGCTTCGAACCATCGTCGGCATCGTCGGCGACGTCAAGGTGAGGGGTCTCGAACGAAACAGCGAGCCGCAGATGTATCTGCCGGCGCAGCAGGCGGAACAGGTGCCCGCCAACTACGATCCGAAGGAACTGGTGATCCGTCATTCGGGTCCAGCGGAGCCGCTCGTCGCCGCGATTCGGCAGATCGTCCGCGCCGCCGATCCCGAGCAGCCGGTCTCCGACGTGCGCACGCTGGACGCCGTGCTGGCGGGGGATACCGCCACTCGAACGGCGCAGCTGCAAGTGCTCTGTGTGCTCGCCGGAGTGGCGGTGTTGCTGTGCGGCGTCGGCATCTACGGGCTGCTGGCCTACACCGTGTCGCAGCGCGCGCGCGAGATCGGCGTGCGCCTGGCGCTGGGCGCCGAGCCGGCACAAGTGGGGCGGATGATCTTCACCGACGGCATGCGGCTGGCGCTGTTCGGGATCGTTCCTGGCGCGCTCGTCGCCTATGCCGTAGGCCGCTGGATGAGCGCGTTGCTGTTCGGCGTGTCACCGGCCGATCCGGTGACATTCGCCTGCGCCGTCGGCGCGGCGGTCGTGATCGCGTTTGCCGGATCTCTGGTGCCGGCGCTGCGAGCCGTGCGCGTGACGCCGATGTCGGTGCTGAAAGTGGAGTAGCGCTACCGGCCGACGGCTTTGCGTTGCTCGGGCGTGATCCTCGGTCCGGTGGCGGCATACGCCGGACCGATGTCGAAGAACGCCCGCACGCCCTGGTCGTAGCGTTTCTGAAAGTCAGTGGTGCCGTTGATGCCCACCGGCAGGCCGAACTCCTTCCCGGCGGCGATCACCTTGTCGAGGCCCGCCTGCGTGAGCGCCTGATCGTGTCCATATGACAGGCTCATGTCGCCGGCGCCGGCCCACAAGATCACTTTCACTTTGGCATCACGCATCGCCCGCGCGATGGCGCGCACGTTGTCCACGCCCAGTTTGTTCTCGATGATCAGGATGATCAGCATGTCGGCGTCGGGGGACAATCCCCACACATCCGACCGCCGCTCGTAGTCGCGTCCGCTGAAGCCCCAATAGCGGGCCGCGATCGCGTTGCTCGCGCCACGCAGCCCCTCGGGTTCGACATTCGGCGCATTTGCCGGCTGTGGATACCGCACCGCCTTGATGGCATTGATGGCCTGCTCGGGCGTCTCGATGTGCGGGAACATCAGACCGGCGACGCCGGTGTCGAGAATCTGCTTCACCATCCATTGGTTCTGGTGAATCTCGCGGCCGTTGGGCGGGATGCGCACGATCACGGGCTTGACTGCGCTGATGCCCTCGCGCGCGATCGCCGCCGGATCGAGCAGCGCGCGGAGAAACTGGCTCAAGCCTTCCACATCGAGCGGATCGTGCTCGAGGTCGTAGAGGATGAAGTCGTAGTTGCGGTTGTTCTGCAGCGTGACCGCGGCGTGATAGTCCCTGCCGACGCCGATGTAGTTGCCCCAGATCGAAAACACCGGCTTGCCCTGCTCGAGCAGCTTGATGACGCGATTCGATCGCGGCGGCGGCGCCGCCGTCTGAGCTTGAGCGCTCACGAGTGAAAACGCGGACACGATCAGTGCCGTCGCAATCGCCGGTGCGTTCGCCATGCGCGCAAGCTTATCGCGAGACGGGCCCCGGTGGGCCCGTCCGGAATTAATGCGGTCGATCTACGGCGCCTCGGCGACGATCCGCGTGCCGCGCTCGGTCCCGCTGATCGGCGCCACCGCGTGGCCGGCCGGATCGAAGAGCGTGCCGTCGAACACCGCCTGAAACCGATCGTCGTCTACCAAGGTCGCTCGCGACGTGGCTTTGACGGTGCCGGCGAAGTTGCCGGCCGGGTCGACGAGGTGGTGGACGATGCTGAACGTGAATTCGCGGCGTCCAGTTCGAAGCCACGCGCCGTGCGCCGGCGTCACCGGCGGCAGCAGGACGGTTTCGACACAGCCGCCCCCCTCATCGAAGGTGATGAGGCCCTTGATCTTGAACACCGCCGTGGGATGGGTACTCTACATGGCGCGGCGCTACGACGAGGCCATTGCGAGCTATCGCGCGACGTTGGAGATGGAACCGAATTTCGGGATGGCGTTGCGGGAGATCGCGCTGTCGTTCGAGCGAGTGGGCCGTTGCGACGACGCGCTCGAGATGCTCCGTCGCGCTTGAGCCGTGCAGGGCGATTCTTCGATGTTGGTGTGTTTCGAGGGCCGCGTACACGCGACCGCCGGCCACGAGGCCGCCGCTCGAGCCGCTCTCGAAGAGCTGTACGCGCGGCGCACGCGGGGCTACGTGCCGGCGATGCTGATCGGCGTGCTCCACGCCGCATTGGGAGAGACCGAACGTGCGATCGATGCGTTGTGGGACGCCTACGAGGAGCGGTCTTCTCCGCTGATGTGGATGAAGGTCGACCCCTGGCTGGACGGTCTACGAGGGCACGCCCGGTTTATGCAGCTGATGACCCGGGTGGGCCTCGCCGATCAGCCGATCGCGTGATGAGCTGCGTCCGCCAAGGTCAAGATCGCTGCCGAAGCGCCCGCCCGCATGCCCCTTTGCCGCCGGGACTCGGACGGCGCATAATCGGCCGGATCAATCGCCGCCGCTCGACTTCGACTGGCTAACCAACGAATCCTCCGATGGAAGGACGCCAACTCGGCTCGTACCGGATCGCGTCGCGGCTCGGCAGCGGCGGGATGGGCGAAGTCTATCGCGCCTACGACGAAAAACTCCGGCGCGACGTGGCCATCAAGGTACTGCGACCGTCGGAGGCCGATGACGATGTGGTCCGCGGCCTGCTGCTGCGCGAGGCCCGCGCCGCCGCCGCCGTCAATCATCCCAATATCTGCACGATTCACGAGGTCGGCGAGCACGACGGCCAGGCCTTCCTGGCGATGGAGCTCATCGAGGGCGAGCCGCTCCATCGCCTGATTCCGTCCGGCGCCTGGTTGCCGGTCGCCCGGATGCTCGATTACTCCGTTCAGGTCGCCGACGCGCTCGCACACGCGCACGAGCGCGGCGTTTTGCACCGCGATCTGAAGTCGCAGAACATCGTCATCACGTCGGCG
>Ga0187893_10004658_pt1 | contig 25791 bp, 18 predicted proteins | sample MA1701074metaG_FD_139574 | JGI IMG/M metagenome (GOLD analysis project Ga0187893, IMG submission 139574) | White microbial mat communities from a basaltic lava cave in the Kipuka Kanohina Cave System on the Island of Hawaii, USA - MA170107-4 metaG ... | reverse complement strand
GACGCGACGTGGTATCTTTCGCCTGTAACAACCCGGCCTTGAAAGACCGGGCTAAATTCAGCGTGCCGCTACGCGGCAGAAATGCTCCTGGCTTTCTTTGCAGTCTAAGGAAACATGAGCCACAAGTTTATGATAGCGGAAACATGTTTTCACTGTTGTAAGTACTCGAACAGAATTATGTTAGGCTATGCGCCACGATGGCTAAAATCAAAACGGTTGAGCTAACACAGTCGCAGCGTACCGACTTGGAAAAAGGCTACCGCCTAGGCTCAAGCCATGCCTTTCGTATGCGCCGTCAAATGATTCTGCTTAAATCTGAGCAACGCACTTATGAAGATGCTCACGTGCCTGAACTGGCAAGCGAGTAGGTTGCCTGCAACGCGGTCTGACAACCGATTCGACCAGAATGCGGGAAGCACCGTTCTCAGGCATACTTTCAAGGCCGCGACTGGCCAACCCAAGCATTAGGCTCAAAAATCCGCGTGTGCTATATTGATGCTGGATTGGAGAGGAATATGGCATCGCACATCAAACATTCTTATACTCCACAAGAATACTTAGCGTTGGAGCGAAAAGCCTCTTATAAAAGCGAGTATTATGCAGGCGAGATTTTCGCCATGTCTGGTGCCAGCCGAGAGCATAATATCATTGTCGCCAATGTGACTACTTCATTAAATACTCAGTTGGAGGATCGGGATTGCGAAGTCTATCCGAGTGATATGCGGGTTCGGACACCAGACACCCTTCTCTATACTTATCCAGATGTCGTCGTAGTCTGCCAGGAACCTCAGTTTGAGGATGATTCTGTTGATACGCTCTCAAATCCGACTCTGATCGTCGAGGTTCTCTCACCCTCCACCGAAATGTATGACCGAACCAGGAAGTTTGCTGATTACCGAAAGATCATGTCTTTGAGGGAATACATCCTGATCGCGCAACAAGAATGGCGTGTCACCCAATATATCAGACAATCCAACGGCACCTGGCTCTTTCAGGAATCAAGCCGCCTGGAGGAAAAAATATATCTTGTTTCTATCGATTGCGATTTAGAGCTAGAGAGAATCTACCGAAAAGTTCATTTTCCAAATCAGGAAGAGCAGCCTTCGTAAACAATCCACGCCTGACAACACGTTGACGACTCTCCGAAAGGTGATCCGCCGCCCGCAGAATTTCCCTCTTCTACTCTTTGAACTTTTCCCCATCTGTGACAATCTATTCTCTCAACGCCTGATCTCTTCACGGGAGGAACCATCTATGCGCTCAACTTCTAAAATCAAAGTTACTCTCTCCATACTCGCTTTGCTCATTGCTTTCACATTTCCTTCAAACCTCAACGCTCAACGCACAGCAAAGCCGCCGCTTCACGGGAAAAACTGGATGGCTATAACCGGCAAACCTCTCGCCGCTACTGCCGGGGCCATCACTTTTCAAAAAGGCGGTAATGCCGTCGATGCCGCCTGCGCGATGATAGCAGCCACTTCAACCATGTGGGATACGCTCAGTTGGGGCGGCGAGACTCAGGCGCTCATCTATAATCCGCACACAAAGAAAGTCATCGGCATAAACGCCCTCGGCGTCGCTCCCACGGGAGCTACTGCTGAGTTCTTCAAAAAGAAAAACATGAAACATCCGCCCGAATTCGGGCCGCTCGCCGCCGTCACTCCCGGCACTCCCGGCGGCATACTCGTCATGCTGGCCGAATTCGGCAAACTCTCGCTCGCCGACATACTCGCCCCTTCGATTCAAATGGCCGAAGGCTACCCCATCGAAGCTCAGGCCGCTGATACGATTGAGCGCGAAAAAAATCGCATCAAGCAATGGCCTTATTCGAAACAGGTATTCCTCACTCACGCGGGCGAACGTCGCGAAGCGCCGGAAGCTGGCGAAATCTTTCGTCAAACCGATCTCGCTGACACGCTCAAAAAATTAGTCGATGCGGAACGTCTCGCTCTCTCTCAGGGCCGAAGTCGCAAGGAAGCGATCTATGCCGCGTATGATCGATTCTATAAAGGCGACATCGCACGCGAAATCGCGCGCGGCGCTCAGGAGCAGGGCGGACTCATCACTACGGAAGACCTCGCTCGATGGAAGGTTCATATCGAAGAAGCGGTCAAGACGAATTATCGCGGCATAGATGTCTACAAGCTCACCACATGGGTGCAGAGTCCCGTGATGCTTCAGGCGCTGAACATCCTCGAAAACTTCGACCTCAAATCGATGGGTTACAACAGCGCGCGCTACATTCACACCGTTTATCAGGCGATGAATCTGGCATTCGCTGACCGCGATTTTTATTATGGCGATCCTTACTTTCCGCCTGCCGAGCCTATACGCGGACTGCTCTCGAAAGATTATGCGCGCGAGCGCGCGAAGCTCATCAACCCTGATCGAAATGATCCCGCGACAGGGCCGGGTGATCCTTATCCTTTTCAGAATGAAACGAATCCGTTTATTCATCTGCTCCGAGGTTGGGGCAAACAGGAAAGTCCCTCTGATCGCAGTCCGCAAAATGATCGCGAGTTCGAAGAGAGCTTTCATGCCGGAACCACTTCAGTCGAAGCCGCCGATGCCGAAGGCTGGGTCGTGTCGGTCACGCCGAGCGGAGGATGGATACCTGCTGTGATCGCAGGTCGAACAGGCGTGGGGTTGAGCCAGCGAATGCAGAGTTTCGTACTAGACGAATCGGAAAATCCTTTCAATGTGATCGAGTCGGGCAAACGTCCGAGGGCGACTCTCACGCCGACCATTGCGATGAAAGACGGGTTGCCTTATCTCGCCTTCGCCGTTCAGGGCGGCGACAGTCAGGATCAGAATCTACTTCAGTTCTTCCTCAACATAGTCGAGTTCGGGATGACCGTTCAGGAATCGACCGAAGCGCCCAATATCAACAGCTTTCAGATGCGCAATTCCTTCGGCGCTCACGAGACGCGGCCCGGAAGACTTTTGCTCGCCCAATCGATTCCCGCGTGGGTGCAAAAAGAGTTGAGGCGCATGGGATACACTTTGACTTTCGAAGAGCGAACATCAGGCCCGATCAACGCGATTTATTTTGATCGCAAGCACGGCACGATGTGGGGCGGGTCGAGTCATCACGGCGAGGATTACGGCATTGCGTGGTAGACGAACTTCGTTCGTTATCCGCTGTCAGTGGTCAGTCGTCCGTCGCTCAACTGACCACTGACGATGAAAACCCGCGTTCACGAATTTGAAATTTGAAATCCATTGTGTGATATACTTTCCGCCCGGCCCGTCGTCCGACTGCCTTACAATCAGGAGGAGTACCTATGTTCGTCGCTTCTCTTCGACCGAAAGCGAGAGGGCTGCTCGTCACCGTCACAGCCTTTCTGTCACTGACTGTTCAGTTCCCCGCTTCCGCAACCGTGCAGGATGCCGAGCATGCAAATCAGGCTGAAGCGTCGGCTTTTCAACCGCTGACCGCCTTCGATGCGCGCTTTGCAAAGGCGCGCGGCGCATCGACAACAAACGTAGAGCAGAAGAAACGCGCCCTTCGAGTAGAGCGCGCAGCCCTCGACGGACTCACGCTGCGCTGGAACGATCTGGCGGATTCACCTCACACGCTCCTCTCTTACAGCGCGCCTCTCTCGGCGCCTTCCGATGATGACGCGCTCCTTATTGCAAAGCGATTCGCGCTCGATAATGCCAAGCTATTCGATATCACCGCGGGCCAGATGGCCGAGGCTCGCGTCTCTGCGCGCGCCGATGAGCCGCAGTTTACGAAAATCGTCCTCGAACAGCGCGCTGCCGGCATTCGTGTATTCGACTCCGAGATGATGTTCATAATCGACGGCGAGGGCCGTGTGCTGATGCAGTCGGGATGCTTCACGCCTCTCGGCGCATTTCGAGAAACAACTGCAAAGCCGCAGCTTACGGCAGAGCAGGCGCTAGGTCGAGCCGCGCGGATTTGCGAAGTCGAGATCAACTCGCCCGTAAGCCAGCAGACGGAAAAACTCCCGTCGCGCGAGCGAGTGCTTTTTTCCTCAGACGAGATAGATAGCCGAACAGAAGCGAGCCTCGTTTATTTTCCTCTCTCTCGGAGCGAAGTGAGGCTTGCCTGGCAAGTGCTGCTCTACGGCGCTTCAGGTGTTGATTCATACCTCGTCCTGATCGATGCAGGAAGCGGTGAAGTGCTGTTGCGCGATTCGCTCACGCAGGCTTTCGAGGGGCCGCAGGGCCGCGTTTTCACCAAAGAAAGCCCTCTATCGAGCGATCGCGAGTTGGTCACACTGAGCGGCGACCTGATCGCTTCGCCCGAAGGATGGGTCGCTGAGGGCAAGACAAGGGGTAACAACTGCGAGGTGTTTTACAATCCTAATCTGACCGACGGCAAAGTCATCAAGGCCGCCAACGATGGAGGCTTCGACTTTCCGCTCGATCTCGCTCCAGGCGCATCTCCGCTCGACTCCTTCAGGGCTTCAGGGACGAATCTGTTTTACTGGGTCAATCACTGCCACGACCGTTTCTACGCTCTGGGTTTCACTGAAAACTGGCGCAATTTTCAGGTGGATAATTTCTCCCGCGGCGGAAGAGGCAATGACCCTGTGCGAGCCGAAACGCTGCGCGGCGCGGCCCTCGATCAGTCGCAGACGAATCAAGTCGTCCGCAACAACGCTTTTTTTTCATCCGCCCTCGAAGGCTCGCAGCCGCTACTTTCGATGCTGCTGTGGACGCCTACCATAAATGGACAGCCTCGATTGCTCGACAGTTCCTACGATTCGGGAGTGATCATTCATGAGTACACGCATGGCGTATCGCGTCGTCTTGCAGGCACAGACACGTCTTTCGGACTCCTGGGATTGCAGGGGGGCGGGATGGGCGAAGGCTGGTCTGACTTTTTCGCGACTTCCTTCCTCGATGACGGCTCCAGTGCTATAGACGCGGCGCGCCCGCTCGGAGTGTACTTGACCAATCAGCCTGCGCGCGGAATTCGCTCCTATCCCTACACTACGCGAATGGACATAAACCCGCTGACCTTCGGCGATATAAGATACAACTCCGAAACCCATGCGCAGGGTACGGTATGGTGTACGATACTGTGGGATCTCCGTCAGGAGTTTATCAACCGTTACGGATTCGAAGCGGGACGGCAACGCACTGAAAAACTCGTCATCGATGGATTGAAAGTCACTCCGAGCCAGCCGCTATTCACCGACGCGCGAGACGCGATCATACTGGCCAATCGCGCAGTGAACGGCGGCGAGGATGAGGAATTGATATGGCGCGTGTTCGCTCGTCGAGGGCTGGGGGTTTCTGCGCTCACGGGTCTGGCAATCGGCTCCGCGACTTTTCGCATACCGGTGATTGAGGGTTATGACATCCTGCCCGCTTCGACGGCAGGCTCTCTGGTAATCAATGAAAAATCCCCCGCGCCTGCTGTAGGCGGAGAAACGCTCCCTCTTATAGTCGCGGACAGGGATTTGACAGCAACCGATTCGGTCGGGGTGAAAGCGACGAACCTCAGAACAGGTCAGGAACTTCAGATTCAACTTGCGCGTCAGGCTTCGGACGGGCGTTTCGCGGGAGGGCTGCTCGTGCTGCTGCCCGGTCAGGATGGCGGGCCGGGCGCAGCACTGACCGCGCTGCCAGACGATCAAATATCGATCACCTATGCGAACGAGCGCAATGACGCAGGCGAGCAGGAAACGATGGAAGTGAAGACGACGGTCGGGCGTCGTGTCACGGTTTATGAAATCGATTTCGAGGGCGGCGCTCCGGGCTGGGGCTTTGGAATAAATACTGATGGAAGCCCGAATCGCTGGCACCTGACCGAGCGGCGGGCGGCAAGCGCAACGCATTCGTTTTACTTCGGGAAGGAGAAGCGGAACAAATCCTTCACGCCCGTGGGAAGCTTCGGTTCAATCGCTCCTCCGATAATAGAGATGCGCGGATTGGTGAAGCCACGCCTCGAATTCGATTATTTCTTCATCGGCTCGCCCGGAACCGTTTCATCTCAGTCTGACAGGCTGGGCATACTCGGCTTCAATGTTCGCACCTCGACGCAGGAGCCTTCTCTTAGCGTGACCTTCGATATTCGTCCTCCGTCAGAAGCGGCGTTTCTTCGAGCGATGGTAGATTTGCGCTTCATAGAGAATCGCAGGGCAAGCCTCATATTCAGCTTCAACGCGTCGGTCGCTCAAGAAAACCGGAAGAAGTACGAGGGAATCTATTTGGACAATCTGAGAGTAACCGCCGTTTCGACCGAGTGATCACTATTGATTTGCAGACCGCTTGTCGCTTATACCCAAAGCTTTCATCCGCCGGTAAAGGTGCGAGCGGTCTATGCCCATCGCTTCAGCCGTGCGGGTGATGTTGCCGTCGCATTCCGAGAGCTTGCGCAGGATATAATTTCGCTCATAGGTGTCGCGCCCCTCGCGGTATGAAGTGAAGTTGTAGGCGGAAGGCGTAGTCACGCTGTCGCTTTGACCGGGCGGAGGAAGATCGTCCGCCGAGATTTTTTCCTTAGCCGTCATAATCACCACTCGCTCCACTGTGTTGCGAAGTTCGCGCACATTTCCCGGCCACAGGTGAGACATCAATCGTTCGAGGGCATCTTCAGCGAAAACTTTCGTCTGACGACTGTAGGCCGCCGAATACTTTCGATTGAAGTGATCGACGAGCAGAGGCACATCCTCGATTCTCACTCTGAGCGGAGGAACCTCGAACGGAATCACGTTCAATCGATAAAAAAGATCGGCCCGAAACGAGCCGCGCTCCATCTCTTCATCAAGTCGCTTGTTCGTAGCTGCGATTATCCTGACATCGACATCGATAGACTTGTTCGACCCTACCGGCTCGAAGCGTTGCTCTTCCAAAACGCGCAGAACTTTCGCCTGAACTTTCAAACTCATATCGCCCACTTCATCCAGGAGAAGAGTTCCGCCGTCCGCTTGCTCGAATTTGCCGCGCTTCGATTGAGTCGCGCCCGTAAACGCGCCCTTCGTATGACCGAAAAGCTCGGACTCGATCAACTCTTCAGGGATAGCCGCGCAGTTAAGCTCGACGAAAGGCAAGGCGGCGCGCGGCGACTGACGATGAATGGCGCGGGCGACGAGTTCTTTTCCCGTCCCCGACTCTCCATAAATCATAATGCGTCCGTTGGTGGGCGCGGCAATCGCGATCTGCTGGCGAAGCGCGCGCATAGGGACGCTCTCGCCTATCATCACCCAGTCGTCCAGTCGTTCGCGCATGAGGCGGTTGTCGGCTTCAAGCTGTCTGTGGCGAAGCGCGTTGCGGATGGCCAGAACTGTTCGTTCTATCTGAAGCGGCTTTTCGATGAAGTCGAGCGCGCCCAAACGGGTTGCGCGCACGGCGGTTTCGATATTGCCATGCCCGCTTATCATGATGACCGCAGTTTCGGGATAGATAGATTTGATCTGCTCAAGCGTTTCGATGCCGTCCAGACCCGGCAGCCAAACATCGAGCAGGACGCAACTGAAGGCGCGCCGCTCGAATACGGAGAGGCACTCCTCGCCCGAAGCGGCAGTCTCGACCGAAAACCCTTCGTCTTCGAGTACCCCGCGCAGCGCGAGCCTTATTCCTTCTTCATCATCTACGACAAGAACTGAGTTGGGCATCTCTGTTCGAAGAAGAGAATGGGAGAGTGGGGGAATGGGAGCAACAGTTTTTCATCTCCCACTCACCTATTCATTCTTCTCTCATTCATTCATCGCCGCGAGCGGGCGGCAATCCGAGCATGACCGATTCCATAGGGTCGAGTTCGAGCCTCAGCATGCCGCCTGCATCGGAGAAGGCTTCTTGTTGAGATTTGCGGCGGCGCAGAAAAACGGTCGTTCCGAAAACGGTTCCGACCAACAGCACCGTGCCTAAAATCGCGCCGAGTATGCCGAAGGTCGAAAGCAACATCTGAGCGGCTTTCTCGATGCGAAAAGGATCGTTCGTCGGCCAGAGCGGATTGCGCAGCCATTTGACGCTGTAAGGGTACTGAATCGAAGAAACCATCTGCGCCGCCAGATCGGGGTTGTCTGCGCTCAGGGCTGCGACGATGTAATTGCCTTCTCGCCTCACTGACAATCGGGCGCGCTCGCCTTCGGCGAGCGATTCCAAATATCGATCAAGATGCTGCATTGCATCGGTCGCAAACTGCGGCGTGTGATACTCGACGATCATCAACTTGATCTTTTCACGTTCGGGCGCGCCCGTTTCGATCATCACCGCTTCGGCTTCGCCCGCGAAGATGAACATATCGCTTGCGCGCTCTACGAATGCGCTCATCGCCAGCGAGCCGAGGAAATATCGCTCGCCGTAAAGGGCTGGCTGATAGCCTGCATTTTTCGCCACGTCGAGCGCCGGAAAGAGGCTTTCAAAGAGAGCCGGACGAGGCGCAGACGGATTGCCCACGGGCAGGGCTTCGGCTAAGGCCCGCGCGAGTTGCAGTCTGAAAGACGCGCTCGTTTTCGTTTTCTGATCAGCGTCCGTGATTCGCGCGAAATAATTGCCCTTATAAAAAATGATAGCGTCCGAAAGTTGAGCCGCTCCCATGCCTACGACGGGCAGTTTAGATTTCGGGTCACGACCGGCTCCCAAGTAAGTCAACAATCCGTAGGCGGCGAACTGATTGTCGGTTTGAAAAAGCTCCACGCGGGCCGCGCCGTAAAGTCGCGAAGAGGCAGACATGACGCGATATTCGCTGTAGATTGGCGACCGGTCGGCGACCAACTCAGCGAGATTGTCCGCGCCGTATCGTTTGATCTCGCCCGCGGCTTTCACTCCCGCAAGCGTTTGGGCGAGAGGCTCGGCAGGCGCGACCATTGTCACGCCACCGGGTGATTGAGCGAGGGATGAAATGCCGAAGGCGAGCAAAAGAGCGATGACGGCTGTCGCTCGCTTGAAATCAACGAACATACTTTTCTCCCGTGATGATTTTTATCTCTGCCCTGTCATTTTATTACTGATCGATCAGGTCTGACGACCCGTCGAGCGCGATTGACGAACATAAACGTTAGACCCCGACGAGGGCCGTTCAGTTCCAGCGGCGCATCTCGCCCAGAATCTGTTCCGCATAGTGGCCGGGGTGATGTATGTCGTCGAGATGAATCTTTCCGGTCTCCGACGCGCTATCGATTACGATGTCGCCGAGGTTCAAAAACCGCTGCCACACGGAACTCGTCACCGTCACATCCTGAATCTTGTTGATAGGGATGTTGCGAATGCTTTTGGCGATGATGCCATAGCGCATCTCAAGCTTGAAGTTCGTCAGCGTGTAGACCTCGCGCAGTCGGAGTATGTGCTTGTAGACGGGGACGGAGAAGACTATCAGTCCGATTCCTCCGATCACATAAAGCGCGGGCGTGTTGTCGCTTATGATGTCTTTGCTCTTGAGTATCCCCATCAGCACCGACGCGCCTATCACCACTGCTACTGCAAGCCCGTACCACATATAGACGAATATCATCGTCGGTCGAAGGGTGAACAGGTCGCGCTCCTGTTCGGCGACCGGGGCCTGGGGTTTTTGCGCCATCGTCGCGCCGCAGCCATTGCAGAAACGGCTTCCGGCAGGAACCGGCTGGCCGCACTGATTGCAAAACACGGTGTTAGTCATATTCTCTCTCTCTATTGATTTGACACCCGAACCACGCGAGATTTTACCATGAGAAACTATCAACGAAAGACTGTGTGACGAGACTCCTGCTTTTTGCATCTCATAGTGCTAAAATTGGCGAGGCTTTTATGAGAGGGAGGCGCTGAAGTGGAAGACGATAAAGCAAAAGTAATAGCTAATAGCTCTTCGGGGTGGGCTAAAAAATGGCTCCGGCGCGCGGGAATGTTCGCTCTGGGCGCAGTCGGTTCGGTGACGGTCGCCATCGGCGCGGCTAGTTTCCCTCTCTCCGGTATGCTCATTCGACCCAAACTCAAGCGGCTCTCTCACCTTCGCCGCCCTCATATCAAAAACTTCATGAAAAAACAGGAAGTCGAATATGAGGAAATCATCATACCTTTGAATGACGGACTGAAGTTGCGCGGATGGTGGATGGAAGCGGCTCCCAATGCGGCAACGGTTGTCGTGCTTCACGGAGTCACGAAGAATCGCACGCAGGTACTTCGCGCGGCGATCACACTTCGCCGGGCCGGATTCAACGTTTTAGTATTTGACGGGCGCGGTCACGGTCAGAGCGAGGGGCGGCACATCACCTACGGGTTTCACGAGCGTAGGGATGTCGAGGCGGCTATCGAATGGCTCATCACGGAAAAGAAAGTCGCAGTGGAGCGCATAGGGCTTGCGGGCGAATCGATGGGCGCGGCGATCTCGCTTCAAGTGGCGGCGCACTATCCAAAGATCAAAGCAGTGTGGGCCGATTCTCCTTTCGCGTCTCTGAGGCGAGTGACCAAAGAGTATGTCTCTCGCGTGACGAAGTTGCCTCGCGCATTGCTTGAGCCTGTGCTTTGGCCCGCCTTTCATGTGGCCAATTATCGCGGAAAGTTCGATGTCGATGTGGTCGAGCCGCTGGCTTTGGCCAAACAGATCAAATGTCCGGTCTACCTGATTCACGGAACGGCAGACGACTTGATTTCAACCGATCACTCTCAGAACATCTACGACGCGCTCGACACTAAAAAAGAGTTGTGGATAGTCGTGGGCGCGCGCCACGCGCGTTCGATCCGACACTCGAGAAACGAGTACAGCGAGCGCCTCATAAAGTTCTTCAAAGAGAATCTGTAAGAGTCTATCGAGTCTACAGAAAGTCTTGAGAGTCCAGAGAGTCGGGAGAGCAGCAATTCTTCGACTCTCAAGACTCTCTGGACTCTATAGACCCGTAAATTGACACTCCGCAGGGGCTAGGGTAGGATTGAGCCGCTTCTCATTGCCCCAGAAGGAATCGTTTATGAAGCAATGCCCCGTCTGCAAAAGAGAGATGAAGGAGCATCTGCTCTACTGCCCCTTCGATGGAAACGCGCTGGTGCAAGCGGTCGAGCGCGACCCGCTCGTGGGCATGGTGCTGGACAACAAATACCGCATTGAAGAAAAGGTCGGCGAAGGCGGAATGGGACGGGTCTATCGCGCGACTCACATACAGATGGATCACACGGTCGCCGTCAAAGTGCTTCATCCTCATCTCTCTTCCGATCAGACCGCTATCGAGCGATTTCGACGCGAAGCGCGCGCCGCCGCCTACATATCTCATCCCAACGCCGTATCAGTTACCGACTTCGGAGTGACCCGCGATACAGGCACGGCTTATCTGGTGATGGAATTCCTCGAAGGCTTGGAACTGAGAAAAAAACTCAAACAGGAGCGAGTGCTGAGTTATCAGGACGCTTTTCTGATCGTCTATCAAACCTGCGCCGCCCTTCATGCGGCTCATTCGAAGGGGATAGTTCATCGCGATCTCAAGCCCGACAACATATGGCTCATCAAATCGCAGGAAGGAATTGATCGGGTCAAGGTGCTGGATTTCGGAATAGCCAAGCTGATGGTTCAATCCGACACCGGCAAGCTCACGCAACAGGGCATGATCGTCGGCACGCCTTATTATATGTCGCCCGAACAGTGCCGCGGCGAAGAACTCGACGCCCGCTCGGATATCTACAGCCTCGGAGTCATACTGTATGAAATGCTGACGGGCAAGGTTCCCTTCGAAGCTCCCACTCCCGTCGGCGTCGTCCTCAAACATGCCAACGAGCCGCCTCGACCTCCGCATCAACTGCGCGGCGATATACCGCAGTCGGTCGAACAGGTGATGCTGCGCGCGCTCGGCAAACACCGCGAGGAGCGACAAAACAATGCCATCGAGTTCGCTCAGGAATTCGAATCCGCGCTCTATGATGCGGGCATCGATCTCAACATTTTAGGAACCAGCACGCCGCACACGCCTTTCACTCTTCGCAGACCTTCGGACATATCGCTCCGTCCCGATACGCTGAACCAGCGGACGAACCAGACGGGATCAGCAAACACGCTCGGCGCGAGCAAAGTCTCCCCGACAGAACCTTTCACTGGCTCGACGATGACGGAAAAAAGCGCCGGTCTTTTCGGTCAGCAGGAAGAAAGCGCGTCCGTATTCGAAGGCCTGCGTGACTTCGTGCTCGATCATAAAATGATCGTCATCCCCATCTTCGCCGTGCTGGTCGTGGCTATAGGTTTAGGCGTATGGGCGCTGACACGAACTAACTCGACGCCCACAGGCCCGGGCCTGGAGGTTGCGCCTGCGGGGATGGTTTTGATTCCGACCGGAAAGTTCACGATGGGAAACAACTCCGCGGCTGATGCAGAAAAGCCTGAGCATGAACAGACAGTCAACGCTTTTTATATTGATCGCAATGAAGTGATGGTCGAGGATTACTACAAATTCATCAAGGCATCCGGCCATCCGCCGCCAAAGACGTGGTCTCCTGCGTGGAGAGAAGGCCGATTCACCCCCGAAGAAGCTAAATTGCCGGTCACAGGCGTCAGTTGGTTCGACGCCAACAAGTATGCGCAATCAATAGGCAAGCGGCTTCCAACTGAAGTCGAATGGGAATACGCCGCGCGCGGCGCGGATAAACGGCTTTATCCGTGGGGCAACGACTTCGACCCGCAGAGGGCCAATGTCGGCGACCCGGCGAGAAAAAATATTCAACAGGTGGGCCGCTATCCTTCGGGCAAGAGTGCGTTCGAGGCGATGGATATGGCGGGAAACGTCTCGGAGTGGACAGATTCGGATTTCATGCGCTACCCGGACATGAAATCTCTGATGGGATCGGGCAAGATCGTTCGAGGAGGGAGTTTTCTTCAGAAACGCGGGGTGGCCACGACGACCTCGCGCAGCACGATGGCTCCCGACGAGACGCGCGAAGATGTGGGCTTTCGCTGCGTGAAGAGCGCGCCGCGCCAGTGAAAAGTGATGAGTAATGAGTTATGAGGCGATAAAACCTTATCACTCATAACTCATTACTCATCACTCATTACTGATGTATCCATCTTGCCTGATGAGTTGTATCGTTGTATGCTGGGGGACAAATTCAGAAAGGAATCGGCACAGCAGTTTTGCGGTTTTTGTCGATAAATGCTTTTCGTATAATAGCAGTCAGGTAGCGGGAGGGTTTTCGAGAATGATTACTTGCCCAAATTGCGGCGCTGAAAACAAGCTCACGGCTTCTGTCTGCCGATTGTGCGAGACTCCTCTTTCAGCGCCCCTGAGAGCCGATTTCCGCGATGCCGAAATGAATTTCAAGGAGGATCGTATGGAGTCAACCGACCCGGAAGGCGTTGCCTGTCCGACTTGCAACACCATAAACGAAATGGGCTGGGCCTTTTGCCAGCAGTGCGGCAGCAAGCTTCCGCAGATGGCTCCACAGGGAGCGCCGACTGTGGCCGAGAAACGACAGTCGCCTTCGCTCGAACAGCCTACCGTTCTGGCACCACCCAACACGCCTCCCAATATGCCGCTCGGACAGCCGACGGTCGTGGATCAATCTCTTTCGATTGATGCGTTGAATCAGGGAGGACGACCGACTATAGTCGATCAGTCCATCGGATCGCAATGGCCGCCTCCGCCCGATCCGCCTCGTCCGTCCCAGCCTCCGCCTATGGATGCGCCGGTCGTCGGACAGTCTACGGTTCCCGAATATCCTCCGGCCACGCCGCCCGCTCCCAAGTCGAGCCTTCCGCCATCGAAAAGCACGGAGGAAGTGCAGTCTTTGCCTCTGCCTCCGAAGCCTGCGGCAGGAGGGGTTCACTGCAACAAATGCGGACATCAGAGCGCGGCTGGCAGCGCGTTTTGCGCCGGATGCGGCAGTCCTCTCACAGTAGCAAAAACAATAGTGATGTCTTCTGTTCCTGCCGCGCCTAAAGGTCGCCTCCACCTGATCATGGAAGGCGGGCAGCCGGGAGAGATATTCGATCTTCAGGATGAAACCATAGTGGGCCGGGTCAGCGGCGATATTTCTTTTCCGCACGACGGGTTTATGTCGAGCCGACACGCGAGGATCGTTCGTCAGGGCAACACGTTCTTCCTCAGAGATGAAGGCAGCCGCAACGGCACCTTCATCAAGATCAAGGATGAAGTCGAACTTCAGCCCGGAGATATGATACTGATCGGCAAACAGCTTTTCAGATTCGAGGTCTAAAGTAAGTGGGGGTAGCCAGTGTCCGCTGTGGATCACAAGGTTTTTCTCTCAGTTTATGGTCGCACCGATGTCGGGATGCAGCGCAGCGGCAATGAAGACGCTTTTCTCATTGCCGATCTCACGACCGGAGATGTCGGAGTCGGTCCCGATGTAAGCACTTATCCCGTGGGCGACCGCGGCAATCTGCTTGTCGTATCCGACGGCATGGGCGGAGCCGTGGCCGGAGAGGTCGCCTCAGAGCTTGCCGTAACGACGCTTCGCGAATCGATGCTCGAAATGCCCGCCGATTTCGGCGCGGCGGAGCAGTTGAAAATCGCCGCCGAGATAGCCAACGAGCGCATATGGAATCACGCCCGACAAAACCCTGAACTCACAGGCATGGGAGCGACTCTGACGGGCGTACTCGTGTATGAAAGGGTCGCCTACATCGCTCAGGTCGGAGACTCGCGCGCTTACCTCATACGCGGCGAAAAGATCAAACAGTTGACCCGCGATCAGTCGCTCGTCCAGATGTTGCTCGACGCCAATGCCATCACTCCCGAACAGGCGTCGCAGGTTCCTCAAAACGTCATAATGCAGGCGCTCGGCACTCAGCCCGTCGTCAAAGTGGTTATGACCGGCATCGAACTTTGCCAGAATGATTTTCTGCTCCTGTGCAGCGACGGTCTCTCGAACAAGGTGACTCATGAAGAAATGCGAAAGATCGTCTACGAATCCGAAAATATCAATGCCGCTTGCCGCCGACTCATAGAGACGGCCAACGAGCGAGGGGGCGAAGACAATATCACGGTCATAATCGCGCGCTTCGACGGCGAATCTCTTCATGCAGCCTCAGACAGCCTTTCAATCACAGGAAGCTTCGTCGCCATCGAAGAGGCGAGCCACAAAGTCACGCAAAGAGATTTGACCGAAATCGATACTTCAGAAGCGGCAAGCGTGACGACGCTCGTCGTCCCAAGCTTCAGCAAACCTCAACCGGAGCCGGAAGACGCCGAAGAGCGCGATGGCGCGCCTACGGATCGGCTGGACGCCGCTCAGGTTGCCGGTTTCGATGAAGTGCCGACGACCAAACTCGAATTGCCCGCTTTCGAAAGCGAGGCGGAGACCGAGCCTGAACCGGCGGAGGCGCCAATCACCAAGACATTCTCTTCGAAGAAAGATAAAAAGGGGTTCGGCCCGATTCTTCTGCTCGCGCTCGTCGCAGTGGCTCTGCTCGCGGCGACTTATCTCTTCTACAAATTCTATTATCAAAAACAATCGCCGCCCGCGCCGCCTCCTGCGACTGATGAAACCCAGCAAACGCAGCCATCAAACGCAGATCAGACGCCGACCAATCAGAGCGAAACCGCGCCGCCCGCAGCCGAGACCCCGGAAGGAGGGCGTCCGCAAGTCAAACCAGTATCGCCAGACTCATCATCAGAAACAAAAAATTCAGACGCATCGAAGGCGCAGGATAATTCCAACAGAGATTGATTCGCCCTATAGCAGAAGCTTTCTTCTAATCCATAAAGAAAATAAATAACTGATTGCGCCCCCCGCTGTGGGTGAAAGATCAGCTTTCGGTTTTCGGCAGGCTCACAGAGGTGACATGAAAAAATCAAAAGAGTACGACACTTCGACCATAGAACACGAACGACTGCGCGAAACCGGGCCGCAAGTTCCGCCCTGGCGTCGCTGGGGTCCTTACGTCAGCGAGCGCGAGTGGGGGACAGTTCGCGAGGATTATTCCTCGGACGGAAACGCATGGGATTTCTTCCCTCACGATCAGGCCCGCAGCCGCGCTTATCGCTGGGGCGAAGACGGGCTTGCAGGAATATGCGACCGCTATCAACTGCTCGTATTCGCCATCGCGCTGTGGAACGAACGCGACCCCATACTCAAAGAGCGAGCCTTCGGCCTCGTCCCCTCGCAGGCCAATCGCGGAGAAGATGTCAAAGAGTATTACTTCTACATCGATTCCACTCCGACGCACTCCTACATGAAATATCTCTACAAGTACCCGCAGGCCGAGTACCCTTATCGCCGCCTCATGGAGGAAAATCAACGTCGCGCAGGCCGCGGGCTTGAATACGAATTGCTCGATACGGGCATATTCGATGAAGACCGCTACTTCGATGTCTTCGTCGAATACGCCAAAGCCTCGCCCGACGACATCTGCATAAAAATAGAAGTCATCAATCGCGGCCCTGATCCGGCACCTGTCAGAATACTCCCTCACCTGTGGTTTCGAAACACATGGGCGTGGGACAGCGAGCCGAAAACGGAACCCCAGATTCGCCCCGGCCCTGCGGGAAAAAATTTCCTGAGCCTCGTGGCCGATGATTCGACCGGCGAGATGCTTCCCAATCTCCCCTTCGAATATCGACTCGGCCAGCGATATCTCTATGCCGAAGCGGACGGCGAAATGCTTTTCACCGATAACGAAACGAACTGGAAAGCCATCTATGGGCCTGACGCCCGAAATCGCAAACCCCATGTCAAAGACGCTTTCCATCGCAAAATCATTTACGGCGAAGATGCGGTCAACCCCGAAAACGTTGGGACGAAATCATGCCTTCACTATCGCCGAGAGATTCCCACAGGCGGCTCGGTGACAGTCAGGCTCAGACTTACCCCTGAAAAGCTCGCAGAGCCGCTACGAGATATCGACCGAATAATGATCGAGCGCAAAAAAGAAGCCGACGAGTTTTATGAAACCATTCATCCGCCGCAGGCGAGCGAGGATGAAAGGCGAGTTCAGCGTCAGGCATTCGCGGGACTGCTTTGGTCCAAACAGAGTTATATTTTCGATGTCAACCTATGGCTGTCGGGAGACGACCCCGCCAATCCGCCGCCTCAGTCCCGATGGTCGATACGCAACGCTCACTGGCGGCATTTGAACTCGATGCGGATTTTATCGATGCCCGACAAGTGGGAGTATCCGTGGTTCGCCGCGTGGGACTTGGCATTTCATTGCGTCGCGTTCGCATTGGTCGATCCTGAGTTCGCCAAAGAGCAGTTGTGGCTGATGCTCTTCGAACAGTTCCAGCATCCCAACGGTCAGATACCGGCTTACGAATGGGAATTTTCAGACCTCAACCCGCCCGTTCATGCGTGGGCCTGCTGGAGGGTCTACAACATGGATCGAATACGTTCGGGCAAGGGCGACCGCGCGTGGCTCGAAAAATGTTTTCACAAACTTCTGATCAACTTCGCTTGGTGGATCAATAAAGTCGATAGCGAGGGCAACAACGTCTTCGAGGGGGGATTCCTCGGATTAGACAACATCACCGTCATCGACCGCAGCCAGAAGTTGCCCGGAGGAGTCGTACTCGAACAATCAGACGCCACGGGCTGGATGGGCATGTTCTGCCAGAACCTCATGCGCATCGCGCTTGAGCTTGCCAAAGAGAATGAAGTGTATGAAAGCCTCGCCACGAAATTTTTCCAACACTACATCTATGTAGGCGCGGCGATGAAGCACATGGGCGGGCGCGATTACTCGCTGTGGGATGAGAGGGACGGATTTTTCTATGACGTGCTTCGCTACCCGGACAAAAGTTTTCACAAATTCCGCGTGCGTTCGCTCGTCGGACTGATACCGCTTTATGCAATCGAGCGACTGGAAGTCGATTGGATCGATCCCTTTACCGAGTTTCGCTCCAATCTCGAATGGTTCGTCCGCAACCGTCAGGATATCGTTCAACGGTGCTGCCATCTGATAGAACATGAAGGAATGAAGGTTTACGTCCTCGCCATAGTCGATGAAGAACAGATGAAGCATATCCTTCAAAGGCTTTTCGACCCGCAGGAATTTTTGTCCGACTATGGCATTCGAAGTCTGTCGAAGTATCACGAGCAGAACCCTTTTATATTCGGGAACGCCGAAGTGCATTACGAGCCTGCCGAGTCGGACAACAAGATCAAGGGCGGCAACTCGAACTGGCGCGGGCCTGTGTGGTTTCCGACTTCGTTTCTGATGATCGAATCCTTGAGAAAACTCGGCAAGGCTTACGGCCCGACTCTAAAATTAAAAGTGCCTGCTTATGACCGCGAGGTGACGCTGTCGGAGATGGCCGAAGACGCGGCCAATCGATTGATAAAGATATTCACGCGCGACGAGCGGGGCCGTCGCCCTGTTTACGGAGGGTCGAAGAAATTTCAGGAAGACCCGCACTGGAAAGATTACGTTTTGTTCTACGAATACTTTCACGGCGACAACGGCGCAGGGATAGGCGCAAGCCATCAAACAGGATGGAGCGCGCTTGTCGCTTCATTGATCGATGAATGGAGACGATAGGCGGTGGTCAGTGGTCAGTGAAACACGAAGCGATAGAGATGAGAAGCAACAAGCTTAATAACTCATAACTCATAACTCATCACTAACCGACCACCGACCGCTGACACTTATGAACATTCTAGTAATCGGATCAGGCGGGCGCGAACACGCGCTTTGCTGGAAACTTTCTCAGAGTCCACACGCTTCGGCGATTTATTGCGCGCCGGGTAATGCCGGAATAGCTCAGATCGCAAACTGTTTTCCCGCCAGCGTGCATGACCCGGCAAGCATCGTCGCGCTTGCTGAATCTATCGGGGCCGACCTCACTTTCATCGGCCCTGAAATGCCGCTCGTCGCAGGCGTAGTCGATGCGTTCAACGAGCGCGGGCTTCGCACGGTCGGGCCGACTCAGGCAGCAGCGCGGCTCGAAGGCAGCAAGATTTTTTCCAAACAGTTTATGTCCCGTCACTCTATCCCGACCGCAAAATTCGCCGTCTGTGATTCTATTGAATCGGCGCGAGAGGCTTTCGCTTCCGAGTTCCGCTTTCCCGTCGTCATCAAAGCCGACGGGCTTGCGGCGGGCAAAGGCGTTTTGATTCCGCAGGATGAACCGAGTCTCCTCGCCACTCTCAACGCGATGATGGTTGATCGATTGTTCGGATCGGCGGGCGACCGGATAGTGATCGAAGAATGCCTCACGGGGCGCGAAGCTTCGGTGATGATTTTCTCAGACGGTCGCGATTACCAGATGATAGTTCCGGCGCAGGATTACAAACGCGCGGGTGACAATGATGAGGGATTCAATACCGGCGGGATGGGATCGTTTTCAACACCGAGATTGATCGATGATCGATTGCTTGATCGCATCCGTCGCGAGATCATCGAGCCGTCGCTCGAAGGAATGACGGCTGACGGAAATCCCTTCCGCGGCATTCTCTACGCCGGATTGATGCTCACCCGTGACGGGCCACGGGTGCTTGAATACAACGTGCGGTTTGGCGATCCTGAAACTCAATCGGTGTTGTTGAGACTCGACACCGATCTTGTAGAAATCTGCGAGCGAATAATCGATGGTTCGATTGCGGGGATGAAAATAGATTGGAGCGCGGATTCAAGTGTGTGCGTCGTCGTGGCGTCGGGCGGCTATCCCGGCGAATTCGAAAAAGGCAAAATCATCACCGGCCTTGACGAGGCTGGTGAAGTCGAAGGCGTCGTCGTTTTTCACGCGGGTACGATGCGCGACGAGCAGGGGAGTTTTCTCACCGCCGGGGGCCGCGTGCTTGGCGTGACTGCGCGAGCCGAGACTTTGTATGAAGCGCGCGCCCGCGCTTATGAAGCCACAGGCAAAATCAGTTTCGACCTGATGCATTATCGAACCGATATTGCAGCGGTTTAAGTTATTGCCATATGCGCTTGGATGAACAGGTTGAATGCTGTGAGTGCGACCTTCTCATTAACACCGCGATTGATTGCGGTGTTAATGAGAAATATCTGTTCACCCAGAAGATGCTTCTTGAAAGAGACTCGCGCCTGTTTGAATTCGCCGTCTTCAATCATTCAACCTGCGATCATAGGCAAGCGCGCGAATCGCCGCATCGATCTCAGATTGAATTTTCGATTTTTCTTCACCGAGCTTTTTGCGCTCGGCTGCGATCTGCTCAAGTCTCGTCTCCTGCTCGCCCGCCTTCGCCACATATCGAGCGATGAGCGTGCGCGCTTCCGCCGTCTCGCCCAGAGCTTTTATATTCTCGCGAAGTCGCGCCTGATCCGAGGCTATCTCTGACGCTTCGCGGCTCGCGGCGGCGAGTTTTTCATCCACAGAAACGAGTTTGACTTTCATCTGGAGAATGTTGTCGAGCGCGGCGCGCATCGCGTCATCGATGTAGCGATTCGAAATGAAAAACTCGACATCTCTCGATCTGAGATTCGAAATCGTGTAAGTGTCCATCAATGCCTGCCGCTCAGTCACGTTCAACTCAATAGTCTTGCGCGGCTCGACCTCCACCTTGAAGCGATAAAATGATGCGGTCTCTTCAACAGGCTTGGGCGTGTCATCCGAGAGCTTCCATTTTTCGCGTTTCGGATGCTCGACGTAAACTATGCGCGGTTTGTCGGTCTGATTCGTGAACGAATAGGTTTTGCGATTAGTTCTATGATAATGAGCCTGAAGCACTCCGTTGACGGCGCGAATCAGAAACGCAGGCTCGCGGTCTTCTTTCATCTCGGCAGTGACGAGCGTGCCTAAATCGACGGCGAAAGAGATGAATCGCTCCTCTCCCGGTTTGAGGCGTTCGATCAGAGCTTCGCCTGCGTATGAATCGCCGTCGATTACCGTGAGCGATCCGTTTTCGAGCGTGAGCGGCGAAGTGTTCTTGAGTTTGAATCCGCTCATCGGGCGATCTCTGAGTGACGCTTCGTTGTAGAGCGACACGCGTTCGCCTTCCATTCGAGTCTGAAGAATGGGGATGAGCGCCGAGCGATTGCGCTGCACAGTCATAGGTCGCTCGATTTTATATTCGAAGAGGTCGCCCACCTCGCTTCCCTTAGCTTCCACTCTAACGCCCGATTCTTCCTCCGCTATTTCATCGCTCAACGTCGTAGTCGGCCCCTCGCGAGGCGGCGGCGGCGGAGCAGACGGTCTGCCGCCCGGAGTGCCGCCAACTAAGCCGCCCGGAACGCCGCCCGGAACGCCGCCAGCAGTCCCGAATCCAACGCCTTCGCCTTTATTCGGCTCATAAACCTGCGGAGTGAGATTCAGGTTTTCAGGAATCGGAATGACGGGGCGATAGCGATAAAGCGGCTGCTGGATGGGTTGAATGAAAGATATGGGCGTGCCTGACACGAGCGAGAGCGTCACATCCGTCCAGTCTTCGTCGCTCACGTTATCGACTATCGCCCAGCCCTGAAAGAAAGGCTTGCCCGCAGAATCGATCACCACTCGATAAGTCGTCTTCCAAATGGGCGCGGCGATGGTGTAGCTGACAACGATCTCGCGCTGGCCTTCGCCGTCTGATGTCACGACTATGGTTTTCGAATCGCGACGGCGCGCGGAAGCCGTAGCGTCGGCAAAATCGTTGAGGTCTTTGCGCGCGCCTTCATCGAGCAGTCGAATCGAGCGCACTTCTTCGAGATTGAAGCTGGCTATCTCGCCCGACTCGCTCGCGATGACGAGCGTGTGACGAAGGGCAGACGGCTCTTTCTCTTTGCCTTTCACCTCGCGCTCTTCGACGGTGATGATCGCCCCCGTAGCCGTTCGATTCCCCGCCGTCACCTGAACACGCGCGCCCTGAAGCTGGCCCAGCACAGAGGCCAGCCCGCGTGAAGGCTTCGATTCTTCATCTTCTCCGTTGGTCGCTCCATCGATTGAAAAAGGAATCTCTGCGAGCCGCGCCGAAGGAGGAGCCGATGAGTTATAACTGACCGCGCCTATCCTTCCCCTTCCGCGATCAAGCACGACCATCGATTTGAGTACATCATCGACCTGAGACTGCTTGAACGAAAGGCTGACCTCCGCGTGTCCAGACACTAAGGCGCGACGTTCGAAGTAAGCGACTCCGTTGCTGTAGAGTACGACGCGGCGAATGGGCAGGGTCTGCGTTTGTGAGGCGGGCGGCTGTTTACTTGTGCGCGCGCTGCGAGGCGATTGCGCAAAGGCGGGCGCAGAGACGGCGAGCAAGGTGACGACTGCAACGAGTTTCATGATGTCCTCCTTGAGAATAGTCTGGAGTCGAGAGTCTGGCAGAAATCAGGAGTCAGAAGTCAGGAGTCAAAGTCAGAATGAATCTATCGATCACCGACCACCGCCCCCTGACCACCGCTCCCTGCTCCTTAGCGCGGGCGGCTTCCCGGATTCGAGTGTTGCTTATCCGCTACATTTGACACCACCGCGCCGCGTGATGTTCCATTGTGCGCTTTGCAAATAAAAAAGGGTAGCCGCGGGGCCACCCTGATTTTTTCGGCTCGCAGTTCCGAGCTTCTAAAACTTGTATACGAAATCGAACTGCATGCGAGAGAGCGTGCGATTGACCGGCGAAAGCTGGAATACCTTGTTCACGCGCTCCGAGAACAATCCCGTCCATTGCAGCGTCACGCCATTTGCAACCTGATAGGCGATTGTAGGCATGTGAGTGCGCGAGTTCGATGCGAGGATGTCGCTGAAGTTGAACGGCACAAGCACTGCGTCCTGCTCTATGCGCGCGAATGTGTAGCCGAACAGCCAGTCGCCTCTTTCTCTCGACTGGCCGACCTGAACGCCCGTCCAGTATCCGTTTTGTTCATCGTCTATGCGGCCTGAAAAATTGCGCACATAATCGAAAGTGAAGGTGACAGGAAACCGATCCTTCGCCTGCCAGGTCAGATTTCCCAGCACGTCGAACAGGTTGAAGTTGGCAAGAAACCCGACGGGATTTCCCGATGCATCGCGGATGAGACGATTCGTAGTTCCAAGCGAGCCGTTCTGCCCGCCGGTCACTCCCGCTCCATTGGTGATCCCGCCGTTGACCTGCGTCGTAGACGCGCCGAATGCGCGCACGATGCTGTCTGCTCTCACCCAGCCGTAATAACCGACGTTGAAATTGGCCGTCACTTTCGGAGAAAACTTCCAGTCCGTCTGCGCCTGCCCGCCGTAAAGCACGCTGTCATCGCCCGCAGAGACTTCGTTGAAAGGCAACTGAAAGGCGATGAGCTTCACCTGTTGAAGGGCGGAATCGGTCTTGAAATAGATGGCTTCCGACGCGCCCTCGACGTTGACATCATCATCCCATACCATTTGCGTGCGGCGGAAAGTCGGTTCGAATTTTCCCGCGACAAGCTGAACGCCGACGCGGTCGGTCTTCGAATCATATCTCACAAAAGCTCTTTCGATTCCTATGCCCTTGCGCTCGAAGAAATCCGTCAGCGTCTGATTCGTAGATATCGGATCGGTAAATAACCCGGAAGCGAGGCGGAATCCCCAGTCGAAGTTTTTGTTGATCGAGCCATCGAGAGCCAGCCTCGCGCGGACGCGCAGGCGATTTCGAAAAGGCTGATCCGTCGGGTTGTCGAAGCCTTGATTGCCGAAGGTCTCCATTCTGAAACGTATGTCTCCGCTGAATCGGATCGGCCCGAATTTTTTATAAAGCTCATCGACTTTCTTCTGCGTCGCGTCGTCCTGCGCGCTGGCGGGTTCAGAAGAGGCCGCAGGCCGTGTATCCGCGACGCGCGTCGTCTCTGATGAAGCGGCTTCGGTCGTGCGCGGGGCATTTTGTTTTTCCACAGCTTCGCGAAGAGATTGAATCTCGCGCTGCTGACGCTCGATGACCTGTTCGAGCGCGCGAAGTCGATCTTCGAGCGTTGGCGACTCGCTTCGATTATCAGGCGATGTTTTATCCGATTTTGCTCTCGCCTCACGCGCGGGCGCGTCCGTGTTTACTGGCGCAGACTGCTGACGGCCAAAAGTCGTCGCGCTCAAAACACACAACGTCATCAGCGACAGAAAAATACTTCTGACAGTTGCTCTCATCATTATTCTCCTTATTGGCAGAATCAGTTCGGTTGAAATGCCCGCTATGCGGGATGCTGCTGTCGAGTCACTCTGTAAAAGACCATTGTGTAACAGGAAGTCAAACTAAAGGCGTAGTATACAGTCGTGATGTTACAAAAACGTAAAGCAATCGTGACGAAACAGTTAAAAATTCAGATTGTTAATAGAAAATTAAGAGGATGCTTGCTTGCGGTTTCAATCTCTCCTACACTCACCGCTTATGAAAGACAAGAAAGTTATCATCACCGGAGCTTCGAGCGGAATAGGGCGCGCGACGGCGGAACTGTTTTTGAGCGAAGGCGCAAGCGTGGTTCTGCTGGGACGCCGCGAGAGTGCGCTCAGAGAAGCCGCCGAATCGGCAACGGAAGGAAAGGCATTCACCCTTACGGCAGACCTTGCGAATGAGGGGGAAACCGAGTCGGCACTCAACGAAGCGGTCACGCTTCTTGGCGGATTGGATGCTGTGGTCAACTCGGCGGGGGTTCTCAAGAGCGGCAATATCGAAAACACCTCGCTCGAACTTTGGGACGAGATGATGAACGTCAATCTGCGGTCTGTTTTTCATCTGATGAAACTCGCTGTGCCGCATCTTGAAAAGTCGAGCGGAAACATAGTCAACGTGTCGAGCGTGACGGGGCTTCGTTCTTTTCCGGGCGTGCTGGCCTACTGCGTGAGCAAAGCCGCCGTGGATCAACTCACGCGATGCGCGGCGCTCGAACTCGCTCCGAAAGGCATTCGTGTAAACGCCATAAATCCCGGCGTCGTCATAAGCGGCCTTCATCGCTCAGGCGGCATGAGCGATGACAATTATGCAGCGTTTCTCCAGCATAGCAAGACGACTCACCCGCTGGGACGAGTGGGCGAGGCGCGCGAGGTGGCCGAGTTGATTTTCTTTCTCGCCTCAGACCGCGCCGCGTGGATAACAGGCGCGACCGTGAGCATAGACGGCGGGCGCGCTCTGACCTGCGCGAGGTGAAATAGATGTTAGATGTCGGCGGTTTCATCACGAGCGTTCAGCATTCGACTAACATCTAAAATCTAACATCTAACATCTCGTCTCTTGCCGCCTGTCCGAGCGAAAGATAATATGTTTTTGCCACCGACATTTTTTATCAGGGGAGAATGAAGTTGAAGACGATCAAGACCGCAATAGCATTTGTATTCTCAGCCGGGATAATCGCCGCCGTGGCGGCTCCGGCCTTAGGTTATCCGCCGTTTCTTGTGAAGGCGCGCAAGTTCGGCGCGAAAGATTGCACCTTCTGTCACGTTCAGCCCGAAGGCGGGCCGCCTTTCACTGAGCGCGGCGAGTGGCTGGTCGCCGAAAAAGAGCGGCGCAATGCCGAAGTCGTCAACCCGGAATGGCTCGCCGATTACAAACCCGGCGCGGCAGCCAAAAATAGTAAAGCCGCCCCGAAAGCCGAACCGACTCCGCCTCAACAGGAAACCGGCAAAACTGACAAGGCTAAAATAGACCCGAAAGTTTTCGACGCTTATGTTGGCCAGTACGAGCTTCCGATGTTCGTCCTCAACATAATGAAAGAGGGAGACCGGCTCTTCGGCCAGCCTGAAGGCGACACTAAAGAAGAGTTGATACCCGAATCGGAAACAGAATTTTCCGTCACCAACGTCGGAGCTAAGGTCAAATTCGTCAAGGACGAAAAAGGCGTAGTGACTCACATAGTCGTCAGCCTCAACGGGGAAGAGTTCAAGGGCAAAAAGATCAAGTGAGTTTGAACATAGAAAACGCAGGCAGGCGCGCACGAGCGCGCCTCTTTTTTTGTTCGAATCGTCGATGTAGCGCAAGCTGACAGCCCAAATCCACGGGTAAGGACTCAGGTTGCCAGCTTGGCTAACTGTTTGAGCGCATAGCGCCAAACTTCTTTGTAACGATAATGATCCGAAAGCACCAAAAAAAATTTTCTGCCACTTT
>Ga0187893_10004657_pt1 | contig 25793 bp, 27 predicted proteins | sample MA1701074metaG_FD_139574 | JGI IMG/M metagenome (GOLD analysis project Ga0187893, IMG submission 139574) | White microbial mat communities from a basaltic lava cave in the Kipuka Kanohina Cave System on the Island of Hawaii, USA - MA170107-4 metaG ... | reverse complement strand
TGGCCCATTTCAACACGACCGCGAAATTCAGCTACGACGCGGTCCAGCGGCTGGTCCGGGAGGTCTGGACGGGCGACATCAGCTTCTTCGGCGAGTACGGATACGACCCCAACGGAAACCGCCTCTTCAAGGCCAACTCGCAGGTGGGCCTGAGAATCTACGAATACGACGAGGAGAACCGCCTCGTTCGCGAGACCAAGAGCGTCCAGGCGGAGCTGGATCTCTCACCCTCCCAGATCGCGGTCAGCTCGACCGCCGCGGGATTCAGCAAGGACCCGATCGTGGACGGCAAGATCTCGCCCCAGATCAAGCCGGGCAAGGCCTGGAAGAGCGAAGATCTGCCGGGGCAGCAGCATTTCGTCCAGGTCCAGTTCGACGCGCCCGTCCTTGTGGATCGAATCACGTTCTGGATCCCGTTTGACGCCAAGGGCAAGGGCAAAGACGAGGATGACGAGGACCACGAGGCCAAGCACGCCAGATTACGCCGAAATCGGCTGATGAATCGAGAGAAGAGGGAGGTCTGGACAGCCGGCGGAGGATGTCCGCGTCATCATTAAGGAACCGTGCCCCTACGACAGACCGGTTGTCGGTCGGGACGAGGGAGGCCCATCCTGGATATTGCGCGGATAGCGCCACGATGCATTCCAAATCAAAGTCGTTCAAGCAGGGGGCTCGAGCGACGAGGGTGACGGAAGCGTCGTACTCTCCTGGAGCTTTCGGTGCGGACAGGAGCCCGTCGTTTTATCCGTTCGGGGCAGAATGGACCTGGCATGGTGGCTGGGGTCCGCCCGCACGAGGCGAGATGGTTCGCGGCGAGGGGGAGCCTCGACTCGCGGAGGAAAAATCGAGCGATCGGAACGACTTTTCCGCCGCCGCGGCCGATCCGGAGGGGTATCAAGTCGTCGGGCCGGGCGGGATTCTGCGAAGATCGAAATCGCCACTGCCGAACCGACAAAGGAATCCTCCAAGTTGACGGAATTGGAACTCCCGGAATGAATCGGGGATTCCCCGGCGGCTAGCCTGACCTATTCGTGAACTCTTCAACGCGGAGACGCAAAGACGCGGAGCGTCGGGGACGGCGGCCTCCCCGGTGAATTTTGGACTTCGAGGCCAAAGTACGACCGCGTTCACCCTGCACTGCACCGGTCAGTCTCGGATCAACCGCGCCCGAAAGCAATGCCGCTCCAGTGAGAGAGGAGCGCTTCCCTTCATCTCCTGCCTCTGCGTCTCGGCGTCTTTGCGTTGAAGGGTTTCATGAATAGAACGGGCTAGTCTCGGGCTCCAGTCCGTGGCAGGGCGAAAATGGCTCCTTTTCGCCTCTTTCGCCGATGGGTGCGGGGCTAGGTTGGTCGGCCCCCCTCTCGCGTGGAACCACTGACGCCGAGGCCCGAACACGCGAGGACGCCGGGATTGATTTGCGCCGGCGGCACGTTATACTTGTATCCGAGTTCGATCGTCGATGACGTTCCGTGGCATGACATGGGTCGCGGTAGGGCTGGTCGCCCTCCTGAATTCCCCTTGCATGTGCAGGGAGATACGAGCCTTCTTCGAGGGGAATGCTCCGATCCGTCAAGGCGCCGGCGGCGGTTGCTGCGGCGGAGGTGAGCAAGAGGATTCCCGGACCCCTCAGCCGACCGGCGGGAACTCGTCCTGCTGCTGCGACGTCAAGTCGACCTGCAACCTCTATTCCGAGGAGGCCCAGGCTCCGAGCGAGGACTGGGTCCAACTCGGACACTTGCTGATTCTCCCCCTGCAGTCAAAGGGGACTAGGCCAAATCCGGCTCCGGCGGTTGCGGATCGCGGCCCTCCGCTCGTCGGCGTCGGCCCCGTCGAACTCTTCCGGCTGAACTGCGCCTTTTTGTTGTAGACCGCGCCTCCTCGATCGCCGCTCCCGGTGCGGCCGGCGGTCCGTCGCTTTGAGGAGGCATGCCATGAGAATCTCCCAGGGAAGGCTGCTCGCGCTCGTCCTGATCGCCCTGCTCGGCACCGGGCTTGGGCTCTTGGCCCACGAGGAGCAGGACCCGGTCTGCGGCATGATGGTCGCGATCGAAGACGCCAGGTGGACCTTCGATTACATGGGGAAAAAGTATTACTTTTGCAACGCCGAGGACCTCGAACTCTTCAAGGCGACTCCTGAAAAGTACGTGAGCGCCCTTCGGGAAGTGAAGGTCTTCAAGGACGTCGGATTGGTCGTGACGACCCGTCCAAAGGAGCCGAAGGTCGGCCGCCTGGCCAAGTGCACGATGAAAGTCGGACCCCTCCTTGAGTCCGGGATCGGTCCTGACGAATCCTCTCCTCTGAAGATCCGGAACGGAGTCGTCCGCGTTTATCTGGCCGACAGGACCCGGGAGCCTGCCTGCTCCACCTTGGTGCTTCACCCTCTGAGCGAACCCGGTGTCTATGGGTTCTCCGTGCAAGTCAAGGATCCTGGGCCTCATCACGTGTACCTCAAGGTCGAACTGGAGGACGGCCGGTCGTTCTCGACCGCCTTCGAATTCACGGCGGTTTCCGAGCCGGACCCGCACGACGGCGGGGGGCTGCCGATCGCAAAGGACAAGATCTCGATGGAGGACCAGCACGCGACGATGAAGCACATCGGTCGGCTCTGGACTGAGATTTGGGAATCGCTCGAAGGGGGGGGCGTTTCGAGGCCGGGACTGGCGCGGCGCGTCCGCGATCTGAGGGACCTGCAGGGCAACCTCAGGTTGTTCAGCCTCCACAAGTTCGCCGAGCGCAAGGACGAGTTCGAAACTCTAGCCGGTGAGTTCGGGGATCGGCTCAAGGAACTGGATCGGGTTGCCGGGAGGGAGGATGCGCAGGAAATCCGCCGTGCGTTCCGGCAGATCGACCTTCACTCGTGCACCCAGTGCCATCTCCTATTCCGCTGGGGAGTCGTCGAGGATCTGTCGCGTTTTCCGGATGTCGAGGATGCCGAGCCGAAGCGCTAGACGCCTTTTCATCGGCATCGGAATCGCGGCCGCCGTTGTCGCGGCCTGCGTGGTGCTTCCCTTGTGCTCCGGAACTGGCCACGCGCCGGACCCGTCGCCTGGGCCCGATCCGATGATCCGCTTGGAGCCCCGCGAACGGGGCGGCACGGAGAGGCTGGCGGGCGACGCGAGAGATGGAGCGGCCAATTACAAGGTCCATTGCGCCTCTTGCCACGGCCTGTCCGGGGACGGGCAGGGGCCGTTCGTGGACGGGATTTTTCCTCCGATCCCCCGGGATCATACCGACGGCGGATACATGAGCGTCCGAACCGACGAGGATCTCTTCAAGGCGATCAAGGAGGGGGGCCCCGCGGTCAATCGATCCCGCCTGATGCCGCCCTTTAACGAAAAATTCGACGACATGGAGACCTGGAACCTGGTCGCATGGCTCCGGGCCCTCCACCCCGCGGTCGAAGAGGTATCCCCGCCATACGCGGCAAAGAGGTATCACGAGGTCGTTCTGTCGGTCCCCCGCACGACGCGGATCGAACAGTCGATCGGGCGGAGGCTCCGGCCGGAAGAGTGGCGTCTGGTATTCTATTCGGTTCACGACGGGTCCGGTTCTCTTGTGGCATATGTTCTTTTCCCCACGCTGCAGGTGCGGGGCGTTCGAATCCTGCTCGCCGTCGCGGTGTCTCCAGCCCTGACGGTGCAGGAGGCACGGACGCATCATCGGGTTGTTCTGGACACGCCCGAGGGGCAGGATCGGACTGCCGTGGACCGGGTTTGCGCCTCGCTCCGGGGACGCACGGCCGCGGATCTGGCCGCCGATGCGGCCGCGCGGCTGGACGAAGATGCGGAGCTGGGGTTGGCGCTGGGGGAGGCGGTGCGGCTGTCTCTGCTGCAAATTCAGGAGGCATTGGGGCAGGATGAAGAGGACCGGATGCAGACCTCCCACATTCGCAGAACGTTAGAGGAAAACCCCGAATCTCTCCCGCGAGGTCAGAGGACCTACTTGAGGGCGTGCGCGGACTGCCACGGGGTCCTGGGACGGCCGATCGACCTGGTTCGCGACTACAAGCCCCGGAGCCTCTCGGACGCGGCCTACATGGGACGGATCAGCGACGAGTACCTGGATCGGCTGCTCCGACTCGGCGGAAGGGCCCTGAACGTCTCCCCCGTCATGCCATCCTTCAGCTTTTCGGACGACGAGCGGGCGGAGCTGATCGCGTACGTGCGTTCGCTCAGCCTGCAGCGCTCCTCCGGGCTTTGCCCCTGCGAAGTCACGGGGAACACTTGCGGGGCGACCCTCGACGGCAAGGGCCGCTGCCCATGCTGCGGCGCCGACGCCGGCGGAAAGAACGCCTGCCCTTTGATCAAGAGGTGACCGATGAAGACGCTTCGAACCCTCGGAATCCTGACCGTGGTCGTCGTCGTTTTCGCTTGGGCCCACGAAGGCCACAAGGCAATCACGACCAAGGGGGTCAAGTTCACCAAGGATGGAAAGCTGACCCTTCTTGAACTGAACCGAATCGCCGTGGACATGAAGACGGCGAAGGTTGAGATCCGTCCGATGGAAGAGTCGGTCGAACTCGTCGCCCGCGCCGTGGTCCCCTGGTCCAGGCGGGGCTTCGCGACCTCGCGGCTCTCCGGCGTCGTCTCGGCCGTCCACGCCCGTCCCGGCCAAACCGTCCGAGGCGGGCAGATTCTCGCTGAAATCGAGAGCCTGGAACTGGAGTCCCTGCAGCAGGCCCTCTTGGACGCGCTATTGCGCCTGGAACTGGCGAAGGAGAACCTAGACCGCGTCCGGCGTCTGGGCGAGGAGATCGTGACCGGAACGGAAATCTACCGTCTTGAGGCCGAGTTCGAGGAGGCCCAAAACGCCGTCGTCGGCGCCGAGAGCGAGTTGCGGATCGTCGGTTTGGAGGAAAAACAGATTGCCGGTCTCCGGCAAAGCTCGGAACGCGTTCCCCGCCTGCCCGTGACGGCTCCGATGGACGGCGCGGTCGTTCACATGGACGTCCTGGTGGGGCAGCACGTCGAGCCGAACGAGCATCTGTTCGAAATCTCCGACCCCTCGAAGCTTTGGATTCAAGGCGACCTGCCAGAGACCCTGGCGGGACGGGTCGCGGTGGGAATGGAAGCCCGGTTTGTCCCACAGGCGTTTCCAGGCCGGTCCTGGAACGGGCGTGTGGATCGCATCGGAGGCCGGATCGAAGCGGAAGATCGCCATGTCGAGATTTGGATGCAGACGGAAAACGCGGACCTCGCCTTGAAGGAGGGAATGTTCGGCCTTTTCCGGATAGTGACGGGCCGCGACGAGGTCTTCGCCGTCCCTGACACGGCGGTCGTCGAGGACGGCGCGGAGCGGTACGTGTTCGTGCAGGAAAAGCCCGGAGTGTATCGCCGGGCGAACCTGATTCTGGGACGGCGCGATTCGGGATTCGTCGAGGCGCGGGAAGGGGTGCTTCCGGGGGATGAAATCGTCACACGCGGAAGCCACCAGCTTTCGGGGCTCTATGTCAGCGGATCGATATCGCTAAGCCCAGAGGCCCGGCGGGCCGTCGGCTTGAAGGTGGAGGAGATCGACTTCCGGCCGATCGATCGGGTGGTGCGGCTGCCCGCGACGCTCCTGCCGGCTCCGGGAAGAATCGCCGCGGCGACCCCCAGGATCGAAGGGAAGGTAGGGGGGATCCACGCGGTAGAAGGGACGCGCGTCCGCCCGGGCGATCCGCTGGCGGAGATCACGAGCCTGGAGCTGGAGCGCAAGCAGCTGGACTTGATCCAGGGCGCCCTTCGGAGAGGGCTGCTCGAAAAACAGCTTGACGTGCTCAAGCGCTTGGCGGAGCGAGGGATCCCCTCCCGGAAGGAATTGGCGAGCCTGTCGAGCGAGTACCAGAGCCAAGTGGCCAGGGTGCAGACCGCGGCCCGGGAGCTTGTCGCCATGGGGATTCCGGAAAGCCTGCAAGAGCAGATCGTTCGAACCCGAACTCCGATCAAAAGCGTTCCCATCTCCGCTCCCATCGGGGGGATCGTCATCAAGGTCGATGCGGTGCCCGGCCGGGTGGTGAGGCCGGGGGAGATCCTGTTCGAGATTCTGGATCCGTCGGTGCTGGCCGTGGAGGCCCCTCTGTTCGAGTACGATCTGGCGCGGCTGGACGGTCTCAAGCCCGGAGACCCGGTCCAGATTCGCGCGTTGGACGGCGGGGAGATGGGGAGTTCCACGATTGAGAGCGTGAGCCCCCGGCTGGAAGGCGCGGAGCGGACGGCCACGATGTGGATGACGCTGGCAAGCCCCGCCCCCGCGGCTCTCCCGGGACTCTGGGTCCAGGTCGTCGCGGTCACGGAAAAGGGGTCCGAGCCGGTGATCGCGGCGCCGCTCCGGGGCCTCCTGTCCGTCTCGGGCCGCCGCTACGCGTTTGTGGAACGCAAGAAAAAGTTCGTGCGGGTGCTCGTGGAGACGGGCCGAGAGGACGCGAACTATGCGGAGGTGGTCCGCGGACTTTTTCCCGGCGACAATATCGCCGTGACCGGCCTGGTCGAGCTGAACCGGGCGCATGGAGCGATTCGATAATGCTCATGTCGAAGTTGGCTGACGGTTCGCTGGAGGCGCGATGCTGAATCAGGCGATCGCCTTTTCCCTGCGGAATCGGACGATGATCGCGATCGTCGCGCTGATTCTCTTCGCCTATGGCGGATACCTGACGGTGCAGTCGCGGATCGACGTCCTGCCGGACCTCAACCGACCCACGGTGACGATCATGACCGAGGCTCCCGGCCTGGCTCCGGAAGAGGTCGAGATCCTGGTGACGTTTCCGATCGAATCCGCCCTGAACGGGGCGACGGACGTCCGCCGGGTCCGGTCGGCCAGCGGGATCGGCCTCTCGATCGTGTGGGTCGAGTTCGAGTGGGGTTCGGACATTTTCATCGACCGGCAGATCGTCACGGAGCGGCTTCAGCTCGCCCGGGAGCAGCTCCCCGAGGGGACCGAGCCGGTCATGGCGCCGATCTCGTCGATCATGGGGGAGATCATGCTCGTCGGGCTCACGAGCCGGGACGGCGCCACCTCCCCCATGGACGTGCGGACGGCGGCTGAATGGATCATCCGGCCGCAGCTTCTTTCTATCCAGGGGATCTCGCAGGTCAGCGTCATGGGGGGCGGGGTCAAGCAGTACCAGGTCCTCACCCGTCCGGGTCGCCTGGCGCAGTATGACGTGACGCTCGACGAGCTCGTTCACGCCGTCGATGCCGCGAACGTCAGCGCGGGCGCCGGGTTCGTCCTCAGGCCGGTGACGGAGGAGCTCATCCGCGTGGTGGGGCGTGTCCAGTCGATCGAGGAACTTGAAAACGCGGTCGTCAAGCCGGGCAACCCCGCGCCGGTGCTCGTCAAGCACGTGGCAGACGTCCGGTTCGGCCGTCCAATCATGCGCGGGGACGGCGCGGTGAACGGCAAGCCGGCGGTGATCCTGGCGATCCAAAAGCAGCCGAACGCGGACACGCTGGAGCTGACACGCCGGATCGATGACACGCTTTCCTCCCTCAAGCGGCTCCTGCCGGAAGACGTCGTGATCCACGGGGTGATCTTCCGGCAGCAGGAGTTCATCGAGGCGGCCGTCTCCAACGTGATCGAGGCGCTGCGCGACGGGGCGATCCTCGTGATCATCGTTCTGTTTCTGTTCCTGTGGAACTTCCGGACCTCGGTGATCACGCTGACGGCGATCCCCCTCTCGATCATCATCACGGCGCTTGTGTTTCGCGCGTTCGGGATGAGCATCAACACCATGTCCCTGGGGGGGATCGCGGTGGCGATCGGGGAGCTGGTCGACGACTCGATCGTGGACATTGAGAACATCTTCCGGAGGATGAAGGAGAATCGCCTCCGGCCTCCGGAGACTCGGGAGCCGTTCCTGGTTGTGGTGTACCGCGCGTCCGTCGAGGTCCGAAATCCGATTGTCTACGCGACGCTGATCGTCGCAATCGTGGTCGTGCCGCTCCTTCACCTGGGGGGTATCGAAGGTCGCATGTTCGCCCCGATCGCGATTTCGTACATCACCTCGCTCATGGCTTCGCTCCTCGTCTCGCTAAGCGTCACACCGGTCCTCGCTTCATTCCTGCTGCCGCGTGCCAAGGTCATCGCCCGTGAGAATGACGCCTGGCTTCTCCGGCTTCTTAAAAGGGGGAACGAGCGGATCCTCCGTGTGGTCCTGGACAAGCCGACGGCGTTCCTTTCGGGCTTTGTCGTGCTCCTGGCGGCGGCGGGGGCAGCCTACACGCAGATGGGAGGCGAGTTCCTGCCTCCGTTCAACGAGGGGACGTTCACGGTCAACGTTGTTTCGGCTCCCGGGACCTCGCTGGAGGAATCCAATCGCCTGGGCCGCGCCGCAGAGGCGCTGCTGGCGCGTGTTCCCGAGGTCGAATCGACGGCGCGCCGCACGGGGCGGGCGGAGCTGGACGAGCACGCCGAGGGAGTCAACTACTCCGAGATCGACGTGCGGCTCAAGGCGGAGGGACGAAGTCGGGAGACGGTGATGGAGGACATCCGCGACAAGCTCGCTCACATTCCGGGCGCCCTCGTGAATGTCGGCCAGCCGATCGGGCACCGGATCGACCACCTCCTGAGCGGAATCCGGGCGCAGATCGCCGTCAAGATCTTCGGAGCGGACCTTGAGATCCTGCGAACCAAGGCGCAGGAATTTCACGACCTGATCGCGAAGGTGGGGGGCGTGGTGGATCTCCAGGTGGAGCAGCAGGTCGAGACGCCGCAGGTGAGGATTTCGTTCAGGAACGATGCGTTGCAGCGTTACGGGCTCCAGAAGAAGGAGGTCGCCGAGGCCCTGGAAACGGCGCTCCGGGGCACGGTCGTGTCGCAGGTTCTGGAGGAGCAGCGGATGTTCGATCTGGTCGTCTGGTACGACGAGGAGGCGCGCAAGGACCCCGAGGTGATCCGTCACACCTTGATCCGGACCCCTTCGGGCGCCCGGGTTCCCCTCTCGACTTTCGCGGACACCGTCGAGGGGACCGGCCCGAACACGATCAACCGCGAAAACGTGCTGCGAAGAATCGTGGTCTCCTGCAACGTGGCCGGCCGTGACCTGGCCGGGGTGATCGAGGACATCCGGGGACTGGAGCCGAAGCTCGGGCTTTCGGGGGACTATTTCGTCCAGTACGGGGGACAGTTCGAGGCGCAGCAGCAGGCGACGCGCCAGCTTTACCTATTGAGCGCCTTTGCGATCCTGGGCGTCTTTGTCCTGCTGATCAAGGCCCTGGGCTCGTGGCGTTCGGCCCTCCTGTGCATGTTCAACCTGCCTCTTGCGTTCGTCGGAGGCGTGCTGGCGATCTATCTGTTCGGGGGCGGCGTGCTGTCGGTGGCGTCGCTGGTCGGGTTCATGACCCTCACCGGGATCGTGATGCGCAACGGGATCCTGCTCCTGGACCATTACAAGCATCTGCTGGCCTTTGAGGGGGAGAGCTTTGGCAAAGAGATGATCATTCGGGGAACGCTGGAGCGTCTGGCGCCCGTCGCCATGACGGCGGTCACGACGATCCTCGGGCTCCTGCCGCTGGCGCTGGGTGCGGGGCAGACGGGCAAAGAAATCCTGCATCCCCTGGCCATCACGGTCATCGGGGGGCTGATCACGGCGACCGTCCTAGTCCAGATACTTCTGCCCGCGCTCTACATCCGCTTCGGGCGGGCGTCCTCCGGAGGGCCGGTCGAAGACCAAGTCTCGGAATCAGAGACGGCTCCCCCGGCGGACCTAGCCGCCCTGGCGCGCCGACTGGAAGCGAAAGGGGAGGCGCCGACCGGCGGCTCATGATTCGAATCTTTTTTATGGTGAAACCATGAGGAATTGGAATTCCGTGATTCTGGCGGGCCTTTTGACGGCGGGGGCCGTCTGGCTCGCCGGGTGCGAAAGGCAAGACCACGATCACAAACACGGGAGCGGCCCTGAAGTGACCGTGGCCGACGACTATGGCAAGGCAATAGAGCAGATCGAGGAGTTCTCCGCCCAGATCGAAAAGGACATCGCCGCCGGGATGCTGGATAAGGTGCATCACCCGGCCGACCAGATCCGCAAGATTGCAGAAAAGCTCCCCGGACTGGCCAAGGGAAAGGTCGATGCCGGCGACCTGAAGAGCATCAACAAACATGCCAAGGAACTGGTCGACATGTTTGACGAGATCGACAAGGTCGCAGACGCAGGCAAAAAAGCCGAAACGGTCAAGCTGCACGAGAAGATGAAAGAGCTCATTAAGGAGTTGGCCGGTCACGCCAAACACGGAGACGAGGAACATCATGACAAATAAGAAAGCGAGGTACTTTATGGCATGGCGGACATTCATGGTGCTTTGCGCGCTTGTCGTGGGCTGCGGCAACGAGGCGGATCCCGATCACAAGTAGGTCTTGATTTTCAAGGGTACGATCATGCCTGGATGTCGAATCTGGATTCGTACGGCACCGTTCCTGGCCGGCCTGCTTATGCTCGCGGCCGGCTGCGGCAAGGAACCTCCCCACGGACATATGGAAGGGGAGAAAGGGCACGAGACCCACGACAAGCCGGAACCTGGGAAAAAGCCGCCCGCCCCGGTGGAAGCGGCTGAGTTCGGAATCGTTCGCCTCAAGCTCTTGCGACAGGACGGAGCCCCCCTCGATCTCTCCAAGATTGAAGGGACGCTCATCCTTCAGCCGGAAGAGCTGCCGCAGGAGAGGATCCCCCTAAAAGCCGTCCGGAGGACGCATGGAGGGGAGGCCGGTCACGGCCAGGTGGTCTCCGCGGGGGACTATCGGGTCGAGATGACCTTTGTCGGAGGGACGCCGAAGGGGGAGGATGATCCCAGCGGCGATCCCGTTTTCGAGGCGCCGGTGCGCCTCAAGGGCTACTCCTGCTCGATGCGCTGCGAGATCAAGACTCTACCTGGCAAATGCGGTGTCTGCCCGATGCCGATGAACGCTGTGGACATTTCCTTCAAGGCCGTCGCTATGTTCAAGATCGACGGAAGGACCGTCACCGCGACGGGCCTGGAACGCAAATCGGGTTCCGATCATTAGAAAGGAGATTAGCCATGTCAGTCCGTAGATCGTTTTTTGCTCTGGTCGGTCTCTCGGCCGCCTCGATACTGTGGGGTTGCGCCTCCGGAGGCGCGAAGCCGGACGGACAGACCTCGATCGAAAATCAGACCGTGGAGGCGGGATGCGCAGCCTGTACGTTCGAGATGCCAGGCGTCAGCGGCTGAAAGCTGGCCGCGAAGATCGGCGGTCGGCCGTATCTTGTGACCGGGACGAACATCAGCGCGCACAGGGCGGGGCTCTGCACGCCCAAGCCCAAGCCGGCCGTGGCCAGCGGCAAGATCCAGGGGGACGCATTCGCCGCGACACGGTTCGAGTTGGGCCGATAGACGGGCCGGCGCTTCGCGGTCCTTTATGGAGTGATGCATGAGACTCTCCAAGTATCTCCTCGGCGCGTTCATCGCGGCGGCGCTCGTCAGCTGCGGGTGGTCGCCTTACGGCCGCTCCGGGTTCGAGTTCCCGCCCAGCGCTTTTTATCCGCCCCCCCCTCCAGGCGAGACGCTTCCCCAGCGGGCGGAGGAGCTGCTCTCATCCGGGAAGGAGCTCACGCTGGACGAAGTCCTGGCCGTGACCGACGTCCTGAATCCGTTGCTGAACGCGGCGAGAAAGGAGATCGACCTGCGGGGGGCGGAGGCCTGGGACGCAGGATTGTATCCCAACCCAAGGTTCGTGTTCGAGGTCGAGGAGTACAGGACTTCCGGCGGGAGCTTCAACGACGCCAAGCGAACGGGAGGGATCTCGCAGGAGCTTCCGCTTTCGGGCCGGCTTTCCGCCGCCCGCCGTCTCAAGGAGCTGGAGCGCGAGGCGGCAATCGAAAGGGTCCGGCTCCTCCGGCGCCATACACTGACGAGAGCGAAGCTGGCGTTCCTGGAAGTTCTGGGGGCGCAGCGGCGGGTGGAGCTTCTCCGCAAAAGCGAGGAGATCGCGCGCCGCTTTCACTCGATCGCGGAGGAAAAGTTCAAGAACCGCGCCGCTCCCGAGATCGAACTGCTCAAGGCGGCCATCCAAAAAGCGGTGCTGGAATCCGATCTCAAGCTGGCGGAGCGGGACGCCGCAACCGCCCGAAAGGCGCTGGCGGCGCTCATGGGGAATATCGACCTGCCCTTTCAGGGCGTTTCGGGCGAGCTCGCCGAGGAATACGAGACCGTGTCGCTGGAGGCGCTGCGTGGACAGGTGCTCTCGGAGCATCCCGGCTTGGCGGCCGCCGCCAAGGATCTGGAAGCGGCGGGGCAGGCGATTGACCTGGCTCGACGCGAAGGGTGGCCGGACGTGGAGCTGACGGTCCGCGGAGGCCGCGGAGAGGCGGGAGACACGGTGATCGAGGCCGGCCTTTCGATCCCGATCCCTCTGTTCAATCGAAATCAGGCCAAGATTGCGGCGGCGGAGGCGGCCCGTGAACAAGCGAGGTACGCCCTGGACTCCCGCCGCCAGGAGGTGCTCCTGGATTTGAGCCGCGCCTTCGCGAATTACCTTTCCGCGCAGGAGCGGGCGCGGAGCTACAAGGAGGAGATCCTCCCCAAAGCGGCCAAGGCGGTCGAGCAATCCGAGCAGGGGTTTCGCGCGGGGGAGTTCGACTTTTTGACGGTCCTGGATTCGCAGAGGACAGCGGTCGAGGCCCAGCTCGCCGGCTTGGCGGCACAGCTGGACCTGGAAGCGGCGGCCGCGGCCCTAGAGGAGCTCATCGGCAAGCGACTGCGGGTGCTGAAGTGACGCGGCTAGTCGGTCACGCTCGGATGTGTCGAATGCGGCGCTGGTCTCTGCTAGCCGTGTGGAATAAGCTGGCCTGTGGGTACGTATATATAGGTAGGGTCGCGACGACTATGACGGCAGGACTTTTCAGGATGAGGTTCGCCCTTCTGGGTATGGCTGGACTGCTCGTCGTCTCGAATTCCGATTTTTGCTACTGCGGCGAGTGCGCGGCCGTAGCCGCAGAAGGATCTACCGACCGGGAGGGCGGCTGCCATGGCTGCCATCGTGAGGAGCCGGGCAAGGGGAACAAGAACGACACTCCAGCCGATTCCGGTCCATGTAGCTGCCAGGCGCTCCGTTGCGACCTGGATGTTGTCGCCGAGCCGACGGACCTTTCTCCAAGGACCGGAGACCTCGGCTTGCGCTCGTCGACGAACCGCTCGCCTATACACGTCTTGCCGGATGAGCCGGCGAGCGGGCCGCGTGACCGAGCTCCACCGCCCGGGCGGCCGGCCGATCTATCTCACCTTCCGACGCACAGCTGGAGCCTCGCTCTCCTTCTGTAATCGCCTCGGGATCGCCCCGCCGCCGGCGCGCGTTATCGCGGGCCTGAACTTGGCGGATGCCTAGCCAGGCTAGGCCACGATCCCTGGGTGATCCTTTTTGAAGGAGAGCGCAATGGGTTACACATTCAAGACGGCCCTCCTTGGGGGGCTGCTTTTCCTGCCGGTCCTGGGCCAGGATGATGCCGAAGTCAAAAAGGCCGGGCGCGCGAGGATTTCGGATCTTCGCAAGGAGTTGTCCTCGTCCAACGAGGGCGAAAAGATCGCTGCGGTCAACGAGCTCGCGGGGATTGACGACGACGATGCGCGATCTCTGCTGGCGGCCCGCCTCGCGGCGGATACGGAGGGAGTGCGGACCGCGGCAGCCAAAGCGATCGCGAAACACAGGCACCCTTCCTCGGCGAACGCTCTGGGCAACGCCATTGAAGCGAACGTCCAGAACGAGAGCGTGTTGCGCGCTTTCGTCGATGCGCTGGGGGAACTTGACATGTGCGCGTGCATCCCCGCGTTACTTACGTTGACGGAGGTGGGTTCGCACGAACTTGCCGACTCGGCGTTGAAGGCGATCGGCAAGATCGGCTGCCCCGAAGCGGCTCAAGGCCTCATGCACCTTCTAAGGGAGGCGGAACAGGAGGCCAAGGAACCTGATCGAGCTCCCGTTCCTCGAACGGGATCTCAAGGCGGCAGGCCCGGTCAGAATCCCCGGATGCCGCCGGGTCGGGGGGGGACGCGTTACCGGCAGAATCCGGGAAAGGACCAGCAGCTCGCGCGACTTGCGGGGCCGGTGCGGCAGACGCTCCAGCAGATCACCGGCCAATCCTTCACGAGCGCCGACGAGTGGGAGGGGTGGCTGCGCGCCGGAGGGGCGGGGTTCAAGCTGGCGTCGATCTACCTCTGCGAGGCGACCCGCCGGACGTTCGAGATCCCCTCGGGCAAGCCCAAAAAGTGCCCTCTTGCGGAGGACAAGAGGGGGCATCAGGACACCTTCCTGAAACACAGGCGCGAGTGATTTCCGGAGCGAACCATGAAGTGGATGAAGCTGTCAATCTTCCCTTGGGTCGCGACGCTGGGCGTGGCGTACGGAGACGACGTTCACCTTGCGAGCGGAGGGGTCATCCGGGGCATCGCACGGCGGGAAGGGGATCGAATGACCGTGGAGACCCCTCACGGACTGGTCGGGATCCCCGTGAGCGAGGTTGCGCGGATCGATTGGAAGAGGCATCCGCTCCACGAGTTTTACGACAAGCTGGAGGGCCTACAGTCCAGCCATGACGCGGCCAAGCTGTACGACCTGGCAAGGTGGGCGAGCGAAGAGGGGCTGGACCGGCAGAGGAACGACGTCTGCCGGAGAATCCTGGAGATCGAACCGGAGCACGAAGGGGCGCACTGCCTTCTAGGTCATGAGTTGCGCGACGGTCGCTGGCTGGACCGCGACGAAGTCAAGGCGGCCGAGGGACTCGTCAAATTCCGCGGGGGGTGGAGGACGCCCGCGGAAAAGAAACGGATCCTTGCGGAAGAGGAGCGCGCCCGGAGCGAACGGCAGGCCCGAGAGGCCCAGCGGCGCAGGGAAGCCATTGAAAAGCAGAGAGAGGCGAGCGCCCTCCGCCCGGCGCCGCAGGAAATCATCCGCGTGGGAGCCCAGCCCTCCGGCCCGACGGGATATCGTCGGCCATACGGCGGGCGTTCCTACCGCGGCGCCTCTCGCAGCCTGTTTCGGTCGCACGATGCGCATGATCTTCGCGATTACTACTTGCGTCATGCGCACTGGCACCGTTCTCACCGAGTCGGATCGGATGGACATTAGAAGAATCGGATTGTCCTCAAGTCCCCGACGGTTGCCGCATGGGGAGTGCCTGTGCGCCGATCGTTGCGGGAGGGTTTGTTTGAAGGAATGAGACATGTTCAGATTCATGCTGGTGGCGTTCGCCTCTGGATCGTTGGCGACCTTGCCTCTTGGATTCGCGCAGGACGGCGGCGAGCCGGATCCCTATACCCTGGACACTTGCCCCGTCTCGGGCGAAAAGCTCGGTTCGATGGGCGAGCCGCATGTGCTGGTGCACGAGGGGCGGCAGATCAAGCTCTGTTGTAAAGGGTGCCTCAAGGAGTTTCAAAAGGACTCCGCGGCCGTCCTGAAAAAGATCGACTCGGCGCTGATCGAGGACCAGAAGAAGGTCTATCCCTCGGACAAGTGTCTCGTCACGGGAGAGGGCTTGGAGGAGATGGGCGGCGCCATCGATTTTCTGCATCGAGGGCGCCTGGTCCGGTTCTGTTGCAAGGGATGCATCAAAAAGTTCAACAAGGACCCCAAAAAGTTCCTCGGGACGCTCGACAAGCAGGTGATCGACGGGCAAAAGGTGAAATATCCTCTTCAGACGTGCGTCGTCTCTGGCAAAAAGCTGGGTTCGATGGGCGAACCGGTCGACGTCGTCGTCGCTAACCGGCTTGTGCGCCTCTGCTGCAAGGGTTGCGTCGGAAAACTCCAAAAGGATCCGGGGACGTTTCTGGCGAAACTCCGTGCCGAAGGAAAGTAAAGGCATCGGCGCATGATCCAGGCCCGGCCGACCGGGCGTTAGGCATAGCCACCCTCGCCGCCCGGCGGCCGGGTTTGGTCTTTTTTAATGATCGGAGGCATGACCATGGGACCAATCATTCCGCTTCTTCTGCTGTTGTCCATGCCGGAGGGCGGAATTCAGGAGCCGAGCCGAGAGAAAGAGGCGTGTCCGGTCATGCCCGAGGAGGAGATCGACCCCGCGATTTACGCGGACTATCGGGGGAAGCGCGTGTACTTTTGCTGTCCGGGGTGCAGGAAGAGGTTCCTCAAGGCCCCGAGCCAATATGTCAAGGTCCCGGACTTGGAGCCCGATCTGGGTGCGTCCCCTGAGGCCCCGCAAGACGCTGAACCGCCCTCCAAGCCCGATCCGCTCCGGTACGTTGGACGGTTCCACCCCCCCATGGTGCATTTTCCAATTGCGCTGATCCTCGCGGCCGCTTTCGCCGAATTCCTTTTCATGATGACTGGCAGGCCTGCCTTCGAGTCCGCCTCCGGTTTCATGACCTCAATGGGCGCATGGACCGCAGTTGCCGCCGCGTCCCTCGGATGGTTTTCGGCGATCGGCGCGGGTTACAAGGGCGAGTTGGAGGGCGTCCTCTCGGTCCATCGGTGGGTCGGAACGGCTACGGCGGCCATCGCCACCGCCGCATGGGTTCTCTCCCTCCTCGCGCGCCGAAAACAGACTCGGGGTTTGCGTTGGGGATTCCGGGCGACGTTGCTGCTGGCTTCGATCCTGGTCGCCTCGGCTGGATTTTATGGAGGATTGCTGGTGTTCGGCACGGACCACTTTTCTTGGTGACCGAAAAGCCTGGAAAAGCGGGGACGAGGTTTGCTAGATGAACAAGGAACGAGAAGGGATGATAAAAGGCCCGGGCACGAATTCGGAATCCCAGGTCAAGGACCCGATCTGCGGCATGTCGGTCGATCCGGCCACGTCCGCGGCCCAGATCGAGCGGAACGGGCGGACGATCTACTTTTGCGGCGTCCATTGCCGGGAAAAGTTCGAAAAGAATCCCGAACAGTACGACGGCAAGGGGGCTCCGAAAGCTCCGCACGGAGACAAGCGGACATATACCTGCCCCATGCACCCTGAGGTGCGCCAGATCGGCCCCGGCAGTTGCCCCAATTGCGGCATGGCGTTGGAGCCGGTCGAAGTCTCCGCGGAAGAAGAGGAGAACGTCGAACTGAAGGACATGGCGGTCCGGTTCTGGATCTCAGCGGTCCTTTCGCTGCCGTTGGTCCTCATCGCCATGGTGCCGCCGATCGCCGCCCTCCTTCCCGGGCACGCGTGGATGTGGATCGAGCTGGCCCTCGCCACCCCGGTCGTCCTGTGGGGCGGCTGGCCGCTTTTTGTTCGCGGAGCCCAATCCGTCGTCCGGTTGAGCCTGAACATGTTCACGCTGATCGCCCTGGGGGTTTCGGTCGCCTATCTGTATAGCGTGATCGCCGTCCTGCTTCCCGGGATCTTTCCCGCATCGTTTCGGGGCGAGGCAGGGGCGGTCGCCGTCTATTTCGAGGCGGCCGCCGTCATCGCGACGCTGGTCCTGCTCGGCCAGGTACTGGAGCTGAGGGCGCGGAGCAGCACCAGCGCCGCCATTCGGGCGCTCCTGGGCCTGGCCCCCAAAACCGCGCGACGAATCTCCGAAGACTGCGCCGAAGCGGACGTTCCGCTGGATCAGGTCCAGGTGGGCGACCGGCTTCGCGTGCGGCCGGGAGAAAAGCTCCCCGTCGACGGAACGGTGCTGGAAGGGGCCAGCTCCGTGGACGAGTCGATGGTGACGGGCGAGCCGATGCCCGTAGGCAAGAAACCGGGGGACAAGGTCATCGGGGCGACGGTCAATGGAACGGGCGGCCTGGTCATGAAAGCCGAGCGGGTAGGCGCCGAGACGCTGCTTTCGCAGATCGTGCAAATGGTCGCCGAAGCGCAGCGCAGCCGGGCGCCGATCCAGAAGCTGGCCGACCTGGTCTCGTCCTGGTTCGTCCCGGCGGTGGTCGTGATCGCGGTCGTCACGTTCATCGTCTGGGCTGCCTTTGGTCCAGCCCCTGCGATGGCCTATGCGATCATCAATGCCGTGGCGGTGCTGATCATTGCCTGCCCGTGCGCGTTGGGCCTGGCAACCCCCATGTCGATCATGGTCGCCACCGGCAAGGGGGCCGGATTCGGCGTGCTCTTCAAGAACGCCGAGGCGATCGAGGTGATGCGCAAGGTCGACACGCTCGTCGTGGACAAGACCGGCACCTTGACCGAAGGCAAGCCCAAGCTGGAGATGGTCCATGGAGACGAGGAGATGCTCCGGCTCGCCGCGAGCCTGGAGCGGGGCAGCGAACACCCGCTGGCGACAGCCATAGTCAAGGGGGCCGAGGAACGGGGGGTCGAACTGCTCGAAGCGGGAGGTTTCGAATCCCATACCGGTCGCGGTGTCTCCGGGAAGGTGGACGGGCATCAGGTGGCTCTCGGCAACCTCAAGCTCCTGGAGGAACGATCCATCGATCCCGGAAAGCTCAAGGAAAAGGCCGAGGCGCTCCGCGGAGAAGGCCAGACGGTCATGTTCGTCTGCGTCGACGGCGAGGCGGTAGGGCTGCTGGGGGTCGCGGACCCGATCAAGGAGACCACCCCCGAGGCGATCCGTTCGCTTCACGAGGAGGAAATCCAGATCGTCATGTTGACCGGCGACAGCCGAACGACCGCCCAGGCCGTGGCCGATAAGATCGGGATCGATCAGGTTCAGGCGGAGGTCCTGCCCGAGCACAAGGCCGAGGAGGTCAGGCGCCTTCAGAAAGAGGGCCGCATTGTCGGGATGGCCGGAGACGGAATCAATGACGCCCCGGCGCTCGCTCAGGCCCAGGTTGGCATCGCCATGGGAACCGGCACCGACGTGGCGATGGAAAGCGCGGGGGTGACGCTGGTCAAGGGCGACCTGCGGGGGATCGTGCGCGCGCGCAAGCTCAGTCGCGCGACGATGCGCAACATCAAGCAGAACCTCTTTTTCGCGTTCCTCTACAATGCCTTGGGCGTGCCGATCGCCGCGGGAGTTCTCTATCCTGCGTTCGGCCTGCTGCTCAGCCCGATGATCGCGGCGGCCGCGATGAGCTTCAGTTCGGTTTCCGTGATAGCGAATGCGCTGCGGCTCCGGAGCGTGGACCTGGTGCGAACCTTCGCGGCAAGATAATTCCAGATTCCCGAAATATCCACCTGACTGGAGGTTCGTTAACCGGGTAGGATATGGCCGTGATGAAGATCGGCGAACTTTCCCGGCGGACCGGGTTCCCCGTCAAGACTCTGCGGTACTACGACGAGATCGGGCTGATCCGCCCGGCCCGTCGGAACTCGGCCTACGGTCACCGCCGGTACGGAGAGGACGCCCTCGACATCCTGGCCCTGATCCGTTCCGCCAAGCTGGCCGGGCTTTCGCTCGGCCGGATCAAGAAGGTCATCCGGGCGGCGCGCCAGGGCTATGCGTGCGAGGAGGTCATACCGCTCCTGAACGAGAAGATCGAAGAGATCGACCGGGCGATCCGGTCGCTTCGGGAGCTGCGGTCCCGCCTGGGCCGCGCCCTCAAGCGAGGGTTCCCAAAGGAGACCAAGCCCTGCGAGTGCCCGATACTGGAGGGATTGGCGGAGATTTCGAAATAGGAGATTGTCATGTCAGCAAAGCGAAAAGTGGAGATCTTCAGCGCCGGTTGTCCGGCGTGCAAGGATGCGGTGGAACTGGTCCGCCGCGCAGCTTGCCGGTCCTGTGAAGTAACGATCCTCGATATGAACGACCCGGCAATCGCCTCAAGGGCAAAGGTGCTTGGAGTGCGATCCGTCCCCTCGTTGGTGGTAGACGGCAAGCTGCTATCCTGCTGCCGCACCGGGGGATTGACCAAAGGCGCCCTGCGGGAGGCGGGGATCGGCGTTCCCCTCTGATCCGCGATGAAGCGACGAATCGCCTTGGCGCTATGTCTGGCTTGGGGGCTGACGCTGCCCGCGGCGCTTTACGCCCAGAACTGACCGGCCTGAAGCAATCCCTCGCTTCCGAGGGAGCCGTCGGCCGGTCCGGTCGAAGGGATTCAGTTCATCATCAGTCAACAGTTCGCCCAGATGGACGGAAGCCACGCGGACGAGAATCCGATTCCCAACAGGCACATCGTCGAGTTGTCCTGGTACCACACCGAGTTCACGCTGCTAACCTCTTTGGGTGGACGCTGGGACCTTGAACTGGACCTGCCGTTCGACGTCAAGGTTCAGGACGTCCGATTCGAAACCCCGGATGGCGCGCCATTTGACAACCCCGCCGGCTTGATTCACCACAGGGACGAAACGCTTCAAGGCATCGGAGACATGAAAGTCTTGGGAAACCTCCGGCCGACCTCCGTTCTTGCGAAGGGAGATCTGCTGACGGTGGGGATGGGATTGAGCCTGCCGACGGGGAAAATCGAAGAAAACCCCTATGAGCTTGGGGCATTGGGCATACGCCATCGCCATATCCAGTTCGGGACCGGGACGATTGATCCTGTGCTGAGACTGGGATACCTGACCCCTGTGGGGAAATGGCGTCTCGATGCGAGTCTCGACTTTCAGCTATCGCTTTATGAGACCCGTCACGGCTACCGGGGCCCCTTGAACATGACGTTCAACCTCGGTCCGAATCTGAATCTCGGCGGACTGGGAGTTGGGCTGCAGTACTCGGGTTGGTATCAGGGCAGGGCGAAATGGGATGGTCAGACCGATCCGAATTCCGGTTACTTTGTGCAGGGCATCCGGCTTTCCGCGTCGATCCCGATGGATCCAAGCTGGAGTGTCCGCTTCAGCGCCACCTGGTTATACGACGCCGACACCCGGCCTGGGGCGGACCAGTTTACGCTCGACTGGCTTTTCGGGATTTCCGTCGCCTACTCGCCGAAGGCGACGGATGCCGGGGAGATGCCTGGGAGGCTTCGACCGCCATGGGGGAAATGAGCGCGGACCGGCTTGGCGGACGCTGTGGCTATCGGCCTGAAGGCCCGACTCAAGCGAGGTGCAGGGCTGCAAGAGCAAGAGCGAGGGAAAGGAGCGCGAGCAAGGCGTACGCCCACCAAGGGATGGGTCGTGAGGGTCGGGGATTCTGCTGCGTTTTGGAATCCCCTCCTGCCGGCAGAAGGGTTTCCCGAGCGGCCGCCCGCCGACCGAAGGGCGTCATTCCCCAGGGTTTGAAAATGGAAATGAACGTGATCGTAACGAGGAGGAGCATGCCTCCGGCGGCGTGAACGAGCAGCTGCGCGCGCGGCCCTCCATAATCGGCGCGCGAAAGGGTCGTCTCGGCGGCAACGCCGGCCATCCGACTGATTGCTGGGATGTGCATCAGAAAGACCGTGATGGCGCCGATCGTCAGCAGGAACTTGACCAGGATCCAGTAGTGCCTGAAGAGCCCCCAAGGCGTTCCCGACGCTTGGACGAGCCCCGTGAGCAGTGCGGCGACCGCGGCCGGGACGATCACGAACCATGCCACGACCTCCATCGAAAGGTACGAGGCGCGCGCCCGCGCAGGGTCGTGTGTTGAAAGGCCGGAAGCGCATAGCGCGAGATACGCGGCGACCGCGCCCATCCAACCCACGGAGACCGCGACATGTGCCGTGAAGTTGACCTTGCGAAGGCGCGGTCCGAGCGTCATCGAAACTTGCCGCTCATCAAATCAAGTCCCGGCCGGGTTTCCAGGGTTCTCGGTGGCAATTCGTGGGTCAAAGGCGGCCAGCCTTGCGCTGCTGGCCGCGCCAGGAGGTGTGGAGCGAAGTGATCGGGGAGACGCGAAAAAGCGCGTACTATCCGGACTCCCAGATAGGACGGCGCTTCTGATTCAGGAAACGCGTCGGAACGGGCGGGAAACGCCTTTTACGAAAAGCGCTAACAGTTCCAAGTGGTAGGAGCTCCCCGGGTTGCGGCCAAATCCGAACTTGGAAGGCGCACCCACGGCCGGCGCCCTCTGCTATGTCCGGCGAGTCGATGCGCGGACGGCCGAATCCTATCCATGGGCACTGGATTGGGTCCAGGCGCTGCCTCGAGTCCCCGAGCCCAAGGCCCAGAGAGCGTCCCGGATGGAGGAGTTGGCTCGGGTCTACTGGGAGGCGGTTCGCGTCAACGGCGGAAAGCCGCCCGAACGGAAAAAGTTCTTCCTCAAGCACATGGGCCGGGTCCCGAGCCGGGCGTACATGAGCAAGATCGCGCGATGGAGCCGGGACCAAGGTTGGGGGGATTCAAAGGTCGACGCGTAGTGGATGGCCCGAAATCCATCACGCCTGGCGTGGCTCGCCGAAGGCGCCTTCATCGGGAGTACATAAACCGGTTGCGGATTATTACGGAAGGCGTTATAATCTGAGATCTAAATGAGCAAGGGTTACTCCGCCAAGCGGTTCGTAGAAGGCCTCCTGGGCCAAGGCGCTTACACATTCACGCGCCAAGAGGCACAGACCGAGCTGGGGGGATCCCGTGCCGCCACCTATATGGCATTGCACCGTCTGGTCAAAGCGGGCTGGCTCGTCATGCCGCGGTCCGGGTTTTACGTAATCGTCGACCCGCAGCATCGCTCCGCGGGAACGTTGCCGCCGGAGTGGTTCGTCGGGAATCTGATGAAGCATATGGGACGGCCCTACTACGTGGCGCTTCTTTCCGCCGCACAGATCCACGGCGCCGCCCATCACCGCCCCCAGGAGTTTCAGGTCGTGGTACCGCGGAGAACGATCCGCCCCGTACGCGCTGGCAACGTCCTCATCCGCTTTTACGGAAAGGGGCCCTTTGACCGGGCACGGACCCAAGAAGTCAAGACGCCGACGGGCGCGATCAAGGCCTCGACGCCGGAGACGACGGCCTGGGATCTGGTTCGCTATCTCAAGGTGGCCGGCGGTCTCGATCACGTCGGCACCGTCCTTTCCGAGTTGGCCGAGAAGCTCGACGCGTCAAAGCTGCGCGAAACGGTCGAGCGACATGAGGAGGTCCTGGTAGCCCAACGCCTGGGATACCTGCTCGATCAACTGCGCCGATGCAAGTTGGCCCGAGCGATTTCGGACTGGGTGAACGGCGCCCCCTTGCGTCCACTCGATCCATCCCGTACGGCCAAGGGCGCTCCGCACGACCGCAAGTGGCGTCTCCTGGTCAACGCCCGCGTGGAGCCGGAGGCATGATCCCCGAGGCGGCGATCACGCACTGGCGCAACGTCGCGCCATGGCCGCAGGATGCCCAGGTCGAACAGGACCTGATTCTTTCTCGGGCCCTTGTGGAGATCTTTCAGGATTCCGACCTGTCCAAGATGCTACTTCTTCGCGGCGGAACGGCGCTCCACAAGCTCTTCTTCATGCCGTCGCGGCGCTACTCCGAGGACATCGATCTGGTCCAGGTCGCGCCAGGAGCGATCGGTCCGATTCTCGACGCAATTCGATCGCGGCTCGACCCTCTTTTCGGAAGGCCCCGTCGCGAGAACAATCCCGGCAACGTGACCCTTCGGTATCGGATGGAATCGGAGATCCCGCCCGTCGTGCCGCTGCGATTGAAGATCGAAATCAACTCCCGCGAGCACTTTACCGTGTTCGGTCCGATCCCAAAGGCGTTCCAAGTCCGTTCACCGTGGTTCGATGGAGGGGCGCAGGTCCGGACCTACGAACTAGATGAGCTGATGGGGACCAAGCTGCGAGCTCTCTTCCAACGGCGAAAAGGTCGGGACCTATTCGATCTTTGGATCGCGCTGGGGATGAAGGGGGTCGATCCGGAGAGGGTCATCGAGACTTTTCAGGCTTACCTCGAGGCGGAGGGAACGAAGATCGGACGGGGCGAGTTTGAAAGGAACTTGAGGGAGAAGCTCGCCTCGCGCGCGTTCGGGGACGATCTCCGCCCTCTCCTGGCTCGTGGAGTGGAATACGACCCTGAAGAGGCCGCCCGGCTCGTTTCGCAACGTCTTCTGGCCCTGTTGTAGAACTCCAACCGAGCGAACTTTTCTGCTTGGCTCCCAGGGTTGCGCCCAAATCCGAGCTTGCCGGACACGGCAGTGAATTGGGTTCTGTGGCATGTCCTCACCTGCGACAGACGCGTTTCGGACACCAACCGGTGAGCCCTTGAGGTTTCAGACCTATGTTGATGGACCGTTCTCATGAAGGCGTATCCAATGGATCGAATCTTGGCCAGATTTCATTTCGCTCTGCGCTTTCGCCGCAACGTAACTTTCTGGCGTTTCCGATAACCATGGAGGGCCACGCCGACGGCATTGGCCGTGCTCCCAAGCATTGTAGCGATCTCCTTGTTGGTGAACCCGCAGCGGTGCAGCTTATCAGCCCGCTCTCCGAGGTTTGACCTTGGATTTTGACCTGCGTAGAGGGCACCAAGAACTTTTCCCAGGCGCTCAAGTGCACCAACCGCTCTTGCGACGAGCTTGTCACTCATAGATTCAGACCCTCCGCCAAAAACCTCTCGAACTTCTTGTACTCGCGCAACCGCGGCAGTAGTCCCCGGAAAACTCGTCTCCACCTCCTGCGCACCCGGGCTACATCCACTAGAACGGCCAGTCGGAAAGAGTTCCCCGCCCGCTTCCGGAGCTTAGCAACCCGCCGGATAAGGGCCTGCAAATGGAAGTCCGTGCTGATGATGGAGCACCCAACAACCACGAGGGCTTCGGCATTAACAAGTGCTGTGAAGGCCTGGTTCCAGAGTTTTCGCCAGTGCTCGTGAGCGAACACCTTTCCGTAGATCGGCGGGACGATCTGTCGAAGATGACCACCGATCTCGTTAGACCGAGGACCGGAAATCCGAACCGGCTTTGCCGAGAATACACGCTGCAAGGTAGCATGTGTGCCGCGGACCCACCAATTTGTCGACCCGTGCAACTTGAGGAGTTGGAGCCCCCTCAGGCGACAATTCGTTGCCGGTCCTTGGATCGGCCAAGTAACTTTGTTCGCACTCCCACCTATGCAATAGCCAGTTCTTGGATTCCAACCTTCCCGTCTAAGTGCAGCGTCGAGTGTCGTGTCGTAGTTGAGCGTGATGATCGCATCCTTTCGTTCTAGTCGTGAGGCCAGTCGATCATAGCCGGTTTGCGTGGATACGCTCTCCACGTAGTTAAGGATGCTGAACAGGAGCTTAAGGAAATCCTCAAGCTCCCTCCTCGTACCGGCGGTAGGCTTTCGGCCTCGGCTGGGTCCATAGATTTCAGGGAAGTCCTTGGCTGTGTACAGAAGGCTGAAGGCTTGCTCCATCGTTGGAAGCCCCGGGGTGGGAACCTCATCCTGGAAGATCCTCTTCAAGCGCTGGAACTGGTTTGATTCTGGCGAATGAGTCCCATGCGCAGATGCAAAGGTCTTTGCGACTTTAAAGAAATCGCTATCCAAAGGTGGACGGATTCGCTTTCGTTTGAGGAGTACGTGACCGATTGCGCCGCGGGTCGCACCAGCGCCCAAGAGGAAGGTCGTTCGGAGGGACTTACCCCTGAAGATCACGCTGTTCGTGAGTTCCTACGTCCCTTATTCGCGGTCGACCCGGATCGACCTTTGCGCGAGGTAATCTTTTCCACTGGCATTAACTTCCTCACATCCGCAGCCGTTGTGATGCCTAGGGACTTGGCGATCACAGAACGATTGAGGCCCTGACTCTGAAGCCAAAGGCAAAGTAGCTTCTTAAGCGCAACCAGTTCCCGGGCCACGGCTCTTGAAGCAGTTGGCCCGGACGTCTCCTTTCGCTGGCTCTCTTTCATCGTCACCACTCCGTCGTTCCTTTCGAAGTTCGGATTTGGGACCAAAATGGCTCCCCGGGCGATACACTGAGCGCGAAAATCGAGCCGCTTTTGACCGACCAGAGGTGCCGGGCCCTTCCCGTTCTTTCACCTTTGTACCTGGCCCGGCATCATGGGCCGTCCGTCTTCGAACTGGGAGACAAGCCCGCCCTGCTCAGGGGGGTGCGGGCAGTCTCCACGCGCCTGGGCGAAGCCTACCGGCGCTATGAGGCCCGAGTTTCGCCCTTCGAGGTCGCGCGTAGGTTCAAGGGGGTCCTCGAAATGCCGTCG
>Ga0187893_10004656_pt1 | contig 25795 bp, 29 predicted proteins | sample MA1701074metaG_FD_139574 | JGI IMG/M metagenome (GOLD analysis project Ga0187893, IMG submission 139574) | White microbial mat communities from a basaltic lava cave in the Kipuka Kanohina Cave System on the Island of Hawaii, USA - MA170107-4 metaG ... | reverse complement strand
CGTGCCTCACGGCTGTTGTGCGCTATAAGCCACCTATGTATCCTAAAAGATACTAGGTCCCTCTATAGCGCCCTTTACGTTCCATGCGCCCGCCGGCCAAGGCCAGCAGCTTCTTCCACCAGCCGCTCGATTCCGTCCTCGGCACGATTGCCGCCGTCCGCATCCTCAGAGTGCTAAGCCTGCAGAAAACTGCGCTTCCAGCTTCGATAGTCGCAAAGCGCGCAGGCTTGGGTAAGTCGGGCACAGGCAAAGCGCTGGAGCGACTCGCCGAATCGGGTGTGGTCGATACGTCCGGCACGGGACCGCGACCACAGTATCAGCTTGCCGAGCACCACATACTTGCCATCGCCATTCGCCAGCTGTTCGAGCGCGAGGCGAGTCGAGTCGATGCGTTCTTGGATCGGCTGCGGCGCGCCTGCCGCAGAATGCGGCCCGTGCCGAAAGCCGTCTGGCTGATCGGAAGCGTCGCACGTGGAAGCGATCAGCCCACGAGCGACATCGACATCGCGATCGTGCAGCCGAATGGCGACATGGAGACTCTGCGCAGACTGAACGCCGTCGTTAGGAAAGCGGCCGATGATCTCGGGCTTTCCGTCTCGCTCCTGGGCTTCACACCGGACGATCTCAAAAGGCACGCGCGCTCACGCAGCGACTGGTGGCGCAACCTCCTGACGGACGCGATACCCGTAATCGGACCATCTCCCCAGAGCTTGATTGGTGGCTAAGGGTTCATGCAAGGTCGTATCCGAGTCAGAGTGGCGGGGCCGACGGCAAAACGCACGTGCCTTTCTCAAAGCGGCGCAAGACCTCCTCCAGATCGCCGAGGAGTCGAGCATCGGCAATCCCATTCTTACGCAAGCGATTGACGCGGTAATTGCATTCAGCGACGCTGTGACGATCAAGTTCGCGCAGATTCAAAACATCGGCGATCATCGCCAGCTGATCAAGACAATGCAGGCGGCGATCGGTGCGCGCTTCCCGCGAGAACAAGAGCAGCGCCTAACGAGGCTACTCAGTTGGAAGGATGATGCTCATTACGGACATCGCGCGGCGAGCGTCCAAGAGGCCAAGGCAGTGGCCTTGCGCGCTGAGCGCTTCGCTGAATGGGCCGAGCGCGAACTGGCACGGCCATAAGCTGGTGATGCTCGCGGTAGCCCGTTGGTTCGAACTCGTGGCAGCTGTTCGTCTCGAATAGTGGCTCGTCGTTTACTCTGGCGGTCACTGTTTCCGACGGTTCAAGCACGCCGGGGCCGAGTCCAGGTCGGTTTCTGTTCGACGGGAAATCCATCCTGTCAGTTCTGATTGAAAGCGGTCGCTTCAACGGTGGAGCATCTTGTCCCGCGTCATCTCTTCGGCCATGGTTTCGATCGAAGTCGAACTGCTCGGAGGTGCTCGATGCCTGATGACGCCATGCTGGATCGGATTCTCGCGTCGATCGTCGATCGGCGAGCAGTGATCGGCACGTTGGCACGCGGAGCAATCGTGTTGGTCCCCGGTGTGCGCGTGCTCTTCCCCTCTCGAGGCGGCGAACCGTGTGCTGACTTCCAGCCGCTAGTCGCTCAAATCCGTCGTGTCATCCAGGCGATGGCGTGGCTCGGAGAGCCATTCTCCCGCGAGGAGATCGCTCGCGTGGATGCGGCGGCAGCGCTGACCGACACGAGTCTCGCGCTCGCAGAGCTTCGTCGCGTCGTCGACGCGCGCTGCCTGCTCGTCGTGCGCATCAATCCGGAGAGTCGCGTCTCGATTACCCGCGGTGACGCGCGCCCGGTACTCGTTGAGCAGGGTTGGAGATCGTTCCTCGTTAGGGTGCAGAACGAGTCTGGAGCCACGGCCAAGCTTGTCGCCGAAAGCCCGCAGTCACTGCCGGTCTATCGCCGGGGGACCAACGCGCCGATCGCGCCGCGAGCCGTGCTGCCTCAAGACATCGCTGATCGCTGGCTCGAGATGTCGATGTTCGACGACAAGCCACTCGAGCCCACGTTGTCGGGTCTCGACCTCGAGTACCGAATCGTGCAGCTGTACAGTCGCGACCGAGGTCGCCGTGAGGCGCAGCTCGGTGCGAGCTTGGGGGCGGCGACAGCCGACATTGGCGGACGCAATCGAGTGGCCGTTTTGTTTGCCATCGAGCCGTCGACGAAGGTGATGCTTCGCGTTCGCGACGAGCATGGCAAGCCGACGACCGCGTCGTTCCACATTCGCGATGGCGCCGGTCGAGTGTACCCAGCGCGATCCAAGCGGCTCGCTCCCGACTTCTTCTTCCAGCCGCAGGTCTACCGCGCCGATCGCGAGCACGTGCTGTTGCCCGGCGGTGATTACAACATCGAATGCGGTCGCGGTCCCGAATACAACGTGATCGCTCGCCGAGTCAGCGTCACGCCCGGCGCGCGAGCGGTCGAGTGGCAGTTCGACCTAACGAGATGGATCGATCCTGCGGCGCACGGTTGGTATTCGGGGGATCACCACATTCATGCCGCCGGGTGCAGTCACTACCAGAGCCCGACGGAGGGGGTTCGACCCGAAGACATGATGCGCCACGTCCTTGGTGAAGCGCTGAGTGTTGGGTCGGTGCTCAACTGGGGGCCGGCGTACTACTATCAGCGCCAGTTTTTTGAAGCGAAGGACAACAAAGTATCGACGAAGGACACGATTCTTCGATACGACCTCGAAGTATCGGGCTTCCCGTCGAGCCACTGCGGTCACCTCGTCCTGCTTCGACTGAAGGACCAGGATTTTCCGGGCACGCGACAGATCGAGGACTGGCCGACGTGGGACCTGCCGATCTTGCGCTGGGCGAGGTCGCAGGGGGCGGTCACTGGCTTCGCGCACTCGGCGTTGGGTCTGTTCGTCGAGTCGACGCAGCTGCCTAACTACGAGATGCCGAAGTTCGATGGGATCGGCGCCAACGAATACATCGTGGATGTCACGCACGACGTCGTCGATTTCATCTCCACCGTCGATACCCCGTACGTCTCGGAGCTCAACATCTGGTACCACACGCTCAACTGTGGTTTCCGAACGCGTGTCAGCGGCGAGACCGACTTCCCGTGCATGAGCGATCGTCGCGTCGGGGCTGGACGCTCGTATGTGAAGACTGGCAGCGATCTGACATACGATGCGTGGTGCGAGGGGGTACGAGTCGGCCGCTGCTACGTCTCGGACGGCAAGAGCCACATTCTCGACTTTCGACTGGGCGAGCGCGTGATGGGTGAGCAGGGGAGCGAGCTCCGGGTCTCCGGGCCAACTAGCCTCAAAGCATCGGCTCGCGTCGCGGCGCTTCTTCCTGAAACTCCACAGGCCCAGCAGCCTAACGAGCGTGCCCACTTCTGGGACGTGGAGCACGCGCGCGACGCCGGCACTCGCAACGTGGTGCTCGAAGTGGTCGTGAATGGCGAGCCGGCAGGGCGCACCGCGGTTCGCGCCGACGGCGCGTTCCACGACGTCTCGTTCGACGTGCGGCTTACCCGGAGCAGTTGGGTTGCGCTCCGATGTCTCGGCTCATCGCACACCAATCCCATCTTCGTTGTGATGGGCGGGCGCCCGATCCGCGCGTCGAAACGAAGCGCCGACTGGTGCCTGCGCGCCGTCGATCAATGCTGGAGTCAGAAGGTCGGGAGGACTGCACCGGTCGAGCGCGAGGCGGCGATGAAGGCCTACGATTTCGCTCGCGATCGATATCGCCGCATCATCGCCGAGTCCGACATCGACTGACCGCGCCGAGCGCCCAGAGACAGGCGCGCTTCGCGCTCATGATCCGCCGGCGCCGATGTCCGTGACTCTCAATGCGCGATGAGCTCAACAGGTCACCCCCTGAAGGCACTGGAAGACGCGGGGAATGAGTGCGTTCAGGATCGATTGCTCCCACATTTCCGTCAGCGCGGGTGAGAGCTGGGGGTCGAAGCGTCGACGCCAAGGGGTGAGGTCGATGCGTAGCCTGGCGGAGTCAGCCGTGGCCCCTCGCACAACAAAAGGCTCTGCCATCGTCGCGACATACTCGATCAGCTCTCGCACAAGGCGGATGTAACTGACGTCGCGCATCACAGGACCATGTCCTGGGACAATGAACGCTGCTGATGTCGACTCAAGGTCGCGTAGCACCGACACCCACGGCCTAGGATAAGACGCGAATGCGTACGGAATCGGGTGCACGACGATGTCGCCGGCGAACAACACGCGTTCGACCGGGTGGAAGACCGTTACGTCGCTGGGCTGTTCGCATGCCCTCGATCGCGAAGTTCCAGGCGCCGGCGGCCCAGCATGATCGTCAAGCGGCCATCGAACACCGAGTCCGGTGGTACCGTCTTGACGTTAGGCATATCGCCGACATCGACCCGCCGCTCGGCGACGATCGCCTGCATCAGTGTCCGTTGTGTCGCAGTGAGCGGCGTGCCGGCGCTGTCGCTACCCCGTGAGAGCATTTCCTCGAGACGGGCCAGCAGTTCACGAGACGGAATGAGGGCTGGGTGGATCGCGCCTGAAACCGCGCTTGGTTCACGCGGATCCAGTCTCGGTTCGCCCGTGAACTGATGATCCGGATGTTCGGGAACGAGTCTCTGTAGACGCCGTTGCCGTGCGTGTGATCACCGTGCCAATGTGTATTCACCAGGAACCGCACTGGCTTAGTCGTTAGGCGTCGAATGAGGGCAATATCCGCGAGGGCACGCGATGGCAGGAACGTAGCGTCAATGACCAGCACGCCGTTGTCCCCCACGATCACTCCGGTGTTGCCATGCGGCCAGTCGGTGCCGCCCCCGGGCCAGGACTTGAGCGCGTCATCGTGGATGATGGCGTACACACCCTCAGCGAGCCGCTCGACTCGAGCAGTGCTGTCCGAGACAGTCTGCGCAAGCGAAGGGCTCGAAAAGAAAGCAATCACTATCATCACGCGAGGCGCGAGACTGTTTACCCTTTCACAAGCTCGAGGATGGGGACAACCATATTAAGGGTGATTACGTACGTCGCGTGCACGCTCTGAATGATTTGACAATTCCCACCGATTGTTTGGCGATCTCGCTGGACGAAGCGTTGGGGGCACGTTAGGCCTAGGAAGAAATGTGAGAGGCGGCCCCTCGATCACGCCGACGACGCGGTTCGATTTGTCGCCACCAGGTAATCCTCGCGATGTTATGACAAGGCCTGCTGCACCATGCCGTTAGCCAGTCGAACCAGACCTAACGCCGGCTGTCGCTGAGCTTTTTCTGGCCAAGGCGGCTCAATGTTCGCACAACGCCAAACTCAGGGCGGCCGCGTGGTGGCGCTGAAATCGTTGTCGACAAGAACCTAACGAAGTCGTCGATGTACGCCGGCGTGGGTCGCGTCGCACGTATCGCCGCTGTCCAAGTCCTGCGCGCGGCCGGATGGTTGAGCCGAAGCGCCTTCAACCCGCCACGTTCCAGATGCGGGCGCAGGGCCCACCGCGCCAGAATCGTCACGCCCATGTTCGCCCGCGTCAGCTCGAGAATAGCCTCCGTCAACTGGAGCACCGTCACTCGCTGCGGACTCACTCCAGCAGGCATCAGGATCTGCTGAAAGGCATTGTTGCTCTCTGGTGGGCTGTAGGCGAGGAATCGTTCGTCCTGCAGCTCCTCCGGACTGACCGACCCTTGCTTCGCCAATCGGTGGCGCGATGAAATGACGAGCACAAGTTCGTCATCGACAAGCCGCACAGATCGCACTCTGCGATCTCGCACCGGCATGCTCATAATCGACAGGTCTATCGCGCCGCTGATCAGAGCGCCGAGAGCACTACTTTGCGCCTCCGGGACTATCCGCACATCGACCGACGGATGGGCCGAGCTGAACGCATCCAGCACCGGCGGTAACCAGCCAAAAGAAGTGTAGCAATCGGCAGCGATACGCAGACACGAGTGCCGCCCCGTCGTCGCCTCAGTCATCAATCGCTCCACGTTCTCCACGCCGGCAAGTGCGGTCCGGCTATTCGCGCACAGCAGCTCGCCCAGATGTGTGGCGATCAACCGCCGGCCAGAACGCTCGAAAAGCTGTGCACCGAGTCGACGCTCGAGATCCGCGAGCTGATGACTCAGCGCCGAGGGCGTGAGATTGAGCTGTTGGGCCGCCAACGTGAGCGTCTTGAAATCTCCCATCGCTACGGCCAACCGAAGATCTCGCATCTCAAGTCGCACGATCAGTCTCCCTGGGCATCTTGGTCCGTCGCGTCGGAAATCTACTGAAGTTTTCCTTGTGAACGACGCTCATGCATTGACTGCCAACTATTCGATGGACTTCATGATTGTTGATTGCGAGCTTTGACGCCATGGCAGAGATGATTCGATCGATTGGCAGTGATACCGCACGAGCCGCGCGCTCGCTCGCACGCCGGCCCGCGTTTGCCGGCCTGGCCGCTGCGCTGTTTGCCCTCGGAATTGCCGCGATCACCGCCGTCTTCTCGGTTGTGAACCACACGATGCTGCGGCCGCTTCCGTATCGCGCGCCGGAGGATCTCGTTCGCCTCATTGGCACCGAGCCCGCGAAGAACGGCGCCGCCAATAACATGCCGCTCGGCTATTTCCAGTTCAGTCGCTGGCGCGCCGAGAACAAGGCGTTCGACAAACTTGAAGGGTACACTCCCACTACCATGAAGCTCCTAGGCGTCGGTAACCCCGAGCCGGTGGTCGGAGCGCTCGTGTCGGCTGGGTTTTTCGAGTTGCTGGGTTGGCATCCCGCACTGGGTTCCACGTTCACGACCGCAGAAGAAGTTCCGGGGTCTAGGGTCGTGATCATCAGCCACGGCTTATGGCTGCGACGCTTCGGTGGTGATCCGGGAATCATCGGCGAAACCGTGAACATCGACGAGTCGCCGTGTGCCATCATCGGCGTCATGCCAGCCGATTTCACGATGCCGTTCCAGTTCGTCGACGCGTGGATGCCGATTCCGCTCGACCTTCAGACGCAGAGCAGGAAGGCGAGGCTGATCGTCGGCATAGGTCGACTCAAAGCAGGATTCTCGCCCGAGCAAGCGCGAACCGATCTTGCTGCCATCAACGCAGTCCTCGGCAACGAGCGTCCAGACGAACATCGCAACACGGGCGTCAGCATCACGCCGCTTCGCGAGGCGATCTTCGGTAATCAACGAGACACCCTGCTAGTCCTCATGGCCGCCGGACTCCTCCTGATTGCGGTTGCGACGGTCAACGTCGCCAGCTTGTGCCTTGGTGACGCGATTGCGAGACAAACGGCCACCATGACGCGTCTCGCGTTAGGGGCAAGTCGGGCACACATCATTCGACAGCGGCTCCTCGAACTCGTGCTGCTCGCGACGGTTGGCTGTGTTGTGGGTTTGTTCGCGGCCCGCGGCGGGCAAGCGTTCCTCTACGCAATCGCGCCCGATGCATTTGCAGCACTGAGGGCTCCGCCGTTCGATTGGCTCGTCGTGGCGGTGGCGGTCGGGATCGCGATAATTGCCGCGCTGTTCACGGGTATTCCAACCGCTCTGCAGGAAGCCGGGTTCAGCGTCGCCACCCTTGCTGGCACCGCGAGTAAGAGCATTGGTGGCGTCAACGAGCGCCGCCGGCGAAATGGACTGCTCACCGCACAGGTCGCGCTGGCCGTCGTGATGCTCGTTGGTGCGGCGCTTTTGGCTCGAAACGTACTCGCCCTGCTATCGCGCCCTAATGGCTTTCGCACCGAGGGCGTAACGGTAGCAGAGCTCACGTTTTCGCCGACGAAATACACCACATCCACGCTGAGAGCCCAATACGCCCGTCAACTCATTGACGCGGTCAAAGCCTTGCCGGGTGTGTCCGCGGCCGCAACGATTCAGACGCGATTCGTTCTGAACGAAACGATGATGACGCTGTTCGAGATTGAAGGTCGTCCGGCGCCGCCCGGTGCACAGCAGTTTGTCAACATCCGCCATGTGACACCGGAAGTGCTCGCAGTCCTGGGCATGCGTTTGCTGCGCGGCCGGACATTCACCGAGCGCGATCGTGAGAACACGCAGCCAATCGCGCTCGTGAGCGAATCATTTGCCCGCCAGTATTGGCCCGGTGAAGATCCGCTCGGACGCCGCGTGCGCCGGATCGTGAGCACGGGCGAAGCGCCGTGGATGGAGATCGTCGGAGTTGTCAATGACATCACGGACTCCGGAGCCGGAACCGAAGTGGGACCGATTCTGTTCGTCTCCTACTTTCAACAAAACACGGTCATGGCACGGCCAACAATCGTCGTGCGGTCTCTGGCTCCACCTGACGCTCTCTTCCCAGCGTTGCGGCGCGCGATCTGGTCTGTCGATCCCAATCAAACCATCGACGCGATCAACCAGCTCGACGCTCTGATGCTCCGCTCGGCGGCGCAGCCGCGCTTTGCCGCCTACGTGGCCGGACTTCTCGGCGCCGCTGCCATGATTCTCGTTCTCGGCGGCGTCTACGCGACGACGCTGTACTCCGTCTTCAAGCGCACACGAGAAATCGGAGTTCGAGCGGCGCTCGGCGCGGGTTCAGGTGGGTTGCTGTGGGCAAGTATTCGTCAAACGGTAACCCCTGTGGTCATCGGAGTGCTGCTTGGAGCTGCCGTGTCTGTGCCCGCGGCGTTCGCCATGCGTGAGGTACTCGCGGAAGGTTTTTCCCTCAGCGATGCGCCGCTGGTGGTGGGCGTGATCGTAACCATCATCATCGCCTCCTTTGGAGCGGCGCTTATTCCGGCACGTCGCGCTCTCTCCATTTCACCCTCGTTGGCCATGCGTGATTCCGGCTAGATCGCTGCACTGTGATTCATCTGTGATCGTTTCGTCGGCGCCGTGACCCTGACTGTCGCGAAGGCGATGAGCTGGATCGCGATTCTGGCGATGACCGAGAGCTGCAACGGCCACGGCACGTCAGACTCGTTAGGCGCCATGAGGGCGACCGCGAGTGCCGACACCGCGACCGCGGCCGGAACGTCCGTTGTTTGGAACTTCGACGGCATGCCGGTCGGTCAGCCGCCGCCGGGTTTCCTCCTCGAGCGGACGGGACCAGGCAACAACGGGCGGTGGATCATTCGTGCGGTAAGCGACGCACGAAGTCAGCCTAACGTGCTTGCGCAGGAGGACACCGACCGCACCGCCGGACGATTTGCGGTCGCGGCCGCGGATTCAACGAGCTTCGGGGACGTCAGTCTCTCCGTCCGCTGCAAGCCACTCGACGGTCGGGTCGACCAGGCTTGTGGCATCGTTTGGCGCTATCGCGATCACAACAACTACTACCTGGCTCGGGCCAACGCGCTGGAGAACGACGTGCGCTTCTACGTCGTTCAGGACGGCCGACGCCGCGAGATCGAGGGCTGGAACGGCGCGGTCGCCACTGGAGTGTGGCACGAGCTTCGGGCCGACGTTCGGCTCGATCGGGCTGAGATCTATTTCGACGGCGTCAAGGTGATCGACGCACGCAACGGACGCCTAACGGCGCCCGGAAAGATCGGCATGTGGATCAAGGCGGATTCGCACACGCTGTTCGACGATCTGGCGGCGATTCCTTTGGTGTCCCGATAAACCGTATGAGCCTCGTCCCTTCAATTGAGAAGGCCGCCATGTCGTCAACGCGCCGTTTGATCCTCGCCGGACTGTCCATTGTCGCGATGTCGGGAGCGTCCGACGCACAGAACGCCACGACCTGGGACTCCGTCGGTGCCGTCCTGCAATCAACCGCTGTATCTGGTGGCGGATATCAGCGATACAACTTCCCACGCCGGGACATCACGCTCCGCATTGGCGATCTGACAGTATCGCCCGCTCTCGCGCTCGGCACTTGGGCGGGGTTCTCAGGGACGCCCGACGAGGCGACGATGATGGGTGACCTAGTGCTGCTGACCGACGAGATGAAGCCCGTGCTCAGTGAACTCGCGCGGCAGGGCCTCGACGTCAACGCGATTCATAATCACCTGGCCGGCGAATCACCCAGCATCCGGAACGTCCACTATCATGGCCAGGGTCGCGCGATCGATCTCGCCAGGCGCCTTGATCGTGTCCTCGCACTAACTGCGACTCCACGTCCCGTTGGTATCGCGGCGCCGCGTCCGGCAACGTTCGACACCACCATGGTCTTCCGAGCGCTCGGAATTTCCGGGCGTGCTCAGGGCGACGTTGCGAACGTCACCTACATGCTCGTCCCGGTCAGCGTGACGATGCACGATCATCCTGTCGAACCAACCATGAGCTTTCGGAGCCCCGTCTCCATTCAGATGGTCGATTCTACGCGTGCTGTCGCCACGGGCGATTTCGCAGTCCTTGGCGCCCGCGTCGATCCGGTGCTCGATGCACTCGCCGGCAATGGCATCACAGCCACAGCCGTGCACAGCCACTTGGTAGGCGAGCAACCGACGATCTACTTCATCCACTTTTGGGCTGATGGCCGGCCCTCCGAAGTCCTGCGCGGGCTTCGCGCAGCCGCAGAGGCCGGTGGCTTTCGATGAGCCGTCACGCTCAGAGAGGAAGCGTTGCCCGCCATCGGCGAGGTGTGGTCGGCGAGCAACCCCGCTGATATGGTAGCGCCTATGCGTCATGCGCTCGTTCCGATCCCGTGCAAGCCGTGGTTGTTGAACGGCCTCTCGGAGCGAATGGTCGTGAGTCATTATGAGAACGAGTACGGCGCAGCGGTGCGGTCTCTCAATGCAATCCAGGAAGCCCTAGCAACCGTCGATCTCAAGGCCGCTCCCGCATACCAGATCCGCGCGATGAAGCAGGAGGAACTCGCGACGAGGGGCTCCGTACTTCTGCACGAACTATATTTCAGCGTGTTGGGTGGCGATGGCGGCGCGGTTTTCACTGGCTCGGGACCCGGCACGGGAATCGCGGAGTCCGTGTCGAATGTGCTGAGTCAGCATTTCGGCACCGTTCGTGAGTGGCGGCAGGAATTCGTGGCGCTCGCCAACGCGCTCGCGGGTGGTCCTGGCTGGGTCGTGCTGAGTTACTGTCGGGTCGACGCGCGGCTCTACAATCAGATCGCGAACGACCACACACACGCGATGGTCGACGCGATTCCATTGCTCGCGCTCGACATGTACGACCACGCCTATCACCTCGATTTCGGTGCGAACGCTTCGGCCTACGTTGATGCGTTCATGCGAAACATCAACTGGACCGTAGTAGCCGATCGGTTGACTGAGTCGCTAGGTCGCGGCTCGCCGAGTCGAGCGACAGAGCGACGCGAGGACGACCTGCCGTCGGTTTCAGTGGAAGAACTGATGGATGACCTGAGTAAGACGGACGGCATCCAGGTGCTCGATGCCCGACCCAGGCACTACTTCTCACGAAGCACGGACATGATGACGGGTGCCACCTGGCACGACCCCGATCGCATCGACGAATGGACCAAGGAGCTCGCACCGGATTCGCCGGTCGTCGTCTACTGCGCGTACGGCTACTCAGTCGGCTGTGGCGTCGTCGCCAACCTGCGCGAGCGCGGGTTCGATGCCAGGTACGTTCGAGGTGGTCTCGCGGCCTGGTACGCCGCCGGGGGTGAGCGTTCCCTCAAGCCTCGGACCTAACGCGGCGGAATCTCCCGCTCTTAGGGCGCTTGCACGAGGCCGCCGAAATCGAAGTGCGCGAGGAGGTCCGCCGCCGCCGCCTCGCATCTCGTTAGGCGCTGTGCGCAATGAGCTGTTAGAGGGACCCAAGGTGTTATGATGCAACGACGAGCCCGGGATCGCTTCGAGCGCGAAATCCAGCTCACCGCGCGACTGCAGCCCGCACATCGTGCCAATCCTGCGCTCGGGCGAGATCGACGGCATCCCGTGCTACATGATGCCGTTCGAAGAAGGGCAGTCGCGGCGCGTGCACATCTCGTTAGGCGCCTATTGTTACAGGCTGAGCGGTGTCCTGCGTGTTCGGGTTACATCCCGTAACCTCTACCTCCCATGGCGTATACGTCGGTGATGTCCGTGTGACGCAACGCAGTTATCCGTTGGCCTGCTCGCTCAATGATGAGTGGCAAACAGGGAGAATGAAATGCAATCGCGACAACTCGGAAAAATCCTGGCGAGCGGGGCCATGCCCATCATGGCAGCATGTTCGGAATCGGCACCGCCTACCGCGCCTAACGCCGACTCCGCGGCTGCTGCAGTCGTGGTGCAGCGTGCGGATGGCCCGCACCTACTGGGCCTGCCGTGGTAGTTGTACCTGGCCTATCGCTAGGTCACGCACCCGCACGCCCACGCGTCCTAGCACAAGGCAAATATCAAACGACGGCGCAGTGTGGCGCGTACACTTCGCCCGACTTTTTCGGCGCACGGCCAGGGGAGCAACGACGCGTCTTCACAATAGCGGAATACGATGCGGTGTCGTGCGCAGCCGTATTCTTTCTCGGAGCCTGGCAGCCAGTCCGCTCGGTCGGACTGGTGTATGATTCATTGCAGAAAGTAGCTGCGCTGCCGGCCTGGAGCGCGTCGACGATCAATACTAGTCAGCGTACTCGGGCGCTGCCCCCTTGCGCGGGCGTGCCTGACGTCAGAAGCGCGCTCAACCGAGCCTGAATTACTGCGAACGCCGACGGAACAGAAATCGTTCGCGACGAGATCAAGCTAACCTTGGCATACAACGGTTACTGCATATCGGACGCGGACTTGTGGCACTTCTGCGTCTAGAAAATCGGCTACAACCTGTTCCCCGGTTCCAGTGACCAGCAGGGCTACTACTACCTAAGCGGCGGATACATCGTAGAGTTGGAGGCAAGGTCGTTTGGTGGGGTCCGTCGAAACTGTCCGGCTCCGATGACGGGTTATAACGAGATGTCCGTAGGATTTGGTTTAGGGGTTTACGTCTCCAATCTGGTCCGCGGATTTTACGACGGAGTGGCGAACGGCGAAGAGCCGCCCTACGGAATCAATGTGCCCGGTAGTAGTTGCGTCATTAACGCAACTGGTTTTGGGAACCGCCACCACCAATTGCATAGGGAAGTTGCGATGACTGTTGAACGCGATACCACATCGTTTGGTAATTCCAATGCTGCGTGCCCCGTTAGGCACCGGTGGACTAAGACCGCAGTTCTCGCGATCAGTGCAGCTGCCCTTGCGTTTTTCGCATGTCAACCTCGGCCCGCCGCGCGCGGGACTGCCAAACCATCGAACGTGCCCGACACGACACCTGGGTGGATAGAGCCAGATTCGATTGCCTTAAAGGGGCCTCATGTCGTGCGCGTGCTATCGGGGACGCCTGCGTTGCCACCGCCAATCTCGTGGCTGCGCGCGCAGGGCCAGAAGGTCGGCGGTACATGTGGCCGCTTTCGCTCGCCAGAAATGGTTGGTGCGAGCGGACAGAGGCGCGCATTCACACGGGTCTCGTTCGACTCGGTTACTTGCGCTGCAGTCTACGCCGTGGGTGACTGGACCCCGATTGCTCCGGGGAAACAGGACTCGCTTTCCGTTCGCAAGCAGATTCCACGAAGAGATACGAATCCCTAACGCGATTGGTAAGCAGATCGCATATCAGCCTAACTTCAGATAGTCGACGCCCATTCTGCGCACGCAGAACGGGCGTCGGTCTGTGCGCTATCGCCTAACGTGCAAGACATCGGTTCCGCGGCCCTCTCGTGTTCCGGAAAACCGGCGTGAGCAGACCGTAAGGCATGAAGGCTTTACGTTATACGCTGCGACGGTGCACTGAAGCGACCACGGGTTTCCAAGAACTCGTTATGTGAGGCGCCCACGTCAATCTCACGGGCTACCGCTTGGTTAGAGCGCATGCGCCGTGCGGCCACAGATCCCATACAGGTAGTCAACGCACGTCGGCGCCCGGTCGCTCCTCCTGTTAATCAAGAAGTCGCTGGTTCGAATCCAGCCGCCCCAGTTCGATGGAAGTGCTTCTACTTGTCGTATTGGGAAGCGCAGAGCGCATCGCTGATGGCCCGACAGCGATTGCCAGTCTCATCCCGGCGACCTCGGATTCACCGCGCCGCGATGACAGGTCATACAGTTGATGAAGCGATCCTCCGGCGGTTGCGTGGCAAGGTTCTCCATCTTGAGCAGCTGCTGATTGATTCCGAAGTGCATCATGGCCATTTCGCGTGCGGCTCGCTTCGGTCGCTTCGCGTCGCTCGCAAAGTTTCCCGCCACATGGCAGTGCGTGCATGTCACGCCCAAGGCCTTCGCGTAGCCGGCGTTCATGATCGCGACGAAGTTCGCCGCCGGCACACCGCGCAGGTGAGGGAGCGTTATGTTGCTGAACACCAGCGACGCTGGTTCGCGTTCGCGACCAGCGATTCTCGCGAGAACGGCGGCCTCCATGCGATCGTTGATTCTCTGAATCGAGTCGCGAGCCGCGTCGGGCGCTACGGCGGCTGCTGGCGACACCTGCTGCGAGACGGGAGCCGAGCGATGGCATGCAAGGACAGCCAGTGCCAGTACGCTCAGCCCCGAACGAAACCCGTGCATCTTACGCCCCTTACATGGAGTTTCGAGGACCGCCGTTAGGCGGCGACCGCGCGACCGACGCTCTTAAGTCTTCGCCTCCACGTGTCGGCCGAAGTTGTCCAGGATAGCTTGCCAGCCGTTACGCTGGAACTCGGGAGGGTTCTGGCTCTCCGCGTCGAACGTCTCTTTCACGAGGACTCCGTCGGCGCGCTCGATGAACTCGACCGTCACCGCTCGGTCATCGCCCATCTTGTATTCGATCGTCTTCTGAGGCACGACGCGAGTGTACGTCCCCCCGAAGTCGAAGCCCTCACTGCCGTCCTTCGCTTCCATGCGCGACTGGAACTTCCCGCCCTCGCGCAGATCGACGCTGCTCCGAGTCGTGTGCCAGTTTTCGTGTGCGCTGTTCCACTGCTCGATGTCCGCCGGATTATTCCACGCCTCCCAGACCTTGTTCAGCTTCGCCTTTACGACTTTCTCAACGGTGATCTTCATTGCGTTCTCCTTTTGCTGGCCACGTCCACGCGCAGCAATCTTGCGAATCTGATCGACGGTTTGCCACTCAGCGGTGCGAGTGACATGAGCGAGCTCGATCATTCGCAGCGAAAAGGCGCTGCGACGATCCGGGCGGAACAGCGCGCGAAAGGCCGCACGCTATAGCAATAGCGTTAGGCACGCGCCGTGCACAGACAGCGGTCCGGGCCGCCAGAGACGGCACCGTTATCGCGTGCATGTGAAGGACGCAAGCTGGACATCAGGAGACACCATGTTCCGCATAGCGCTCGCTGCTGCTCAGCTCCTTCTCATCAGTTCGGCACTCGTTGATGCTCAGGCGACAGGTCATCGCGTCAGCATAAACGGCATGCAGATGTACTACGAAGTCTCGGGTAGTGGGGAACCTCTGATCGTTCTGCACGGCGCCTACATGAACATCCCCTCGATGGGCGCGATCATCCCCAGGCTGGCGACAACTCACAGGGTGTAGGCCGTCGAAATGCAGGGTCACGGGCGTACTACGGACATCAACCGACCCATCACGTATCAGAACCTGGCCGACGACGTAGCCGCGTTCATGGACGCCGTGCGCCTAACAAGCGCAGATATCTTCGGCTATTCCATGGGTGCGATTGCCGGGCTGCAGCTCGCCATCCGTCATCCGGCAAAAGTGAGGAGACTCGTGTTTGGTTCGGGCGCCTACGACCTCAAAGGGTGGCAGCCGGAGTTCACAGCCATGATTCCTCAGATGACGGTGGAGATGATCGTCAAGATGCCGTTCGCAGAGGAGTACAAGAAGCTCGCTCCAAACCCAAACGGCTTTCCCGAGCTGGCGAGAAAGCTGATCGCGCTCGAGAAAGAACCGATGGCGTGGGCCGAACAAGCGAAGGCACTCAAGACGCCGGTTCTCATCATCGCCGGTGACGCCGACGTCGCGACGCTGGAACATTCGGTTTCACTGTTCCACCTACTCGGCGGCGGCGCGATGGGCGATATGGGGAAGCCGCTGGCAGCCTCGCGTCTCGCGGTCTTGCCGGCGACATCTCACACGGCTGTCATCACGCAAACCGATCTACTATTCGCGTTGATCGAGCCGTTTCTGAAGGGCATAACGCCGAAGGGGTTCTTCGACCCTACCCGTTAGGCTTTCGCGGGCTTGTCAGTTTCTCGGAGCCAACATCGGCGACCAGAGTCCTTGCCCAACCGGGTCATACTCAGTATTACTCAGTATGCCCAGGAACAAACCCTACGCGCGCATCGCGATCACTCTCCCCCCGCGCGACCTCCTCGCCGCGGACCGGCTTGCCAAGGCGCACGGCCGCTCGCGCAGCTGGATCTTCGCGGAAGCCATCCGGCAGTACGCCGTTGCCAGCGACGCCGCCAATGGCCGCACGGCGCCGCAACCCACCGGACTCGGCGCGCAGCGACTCGACCAGCTGGTGCGCGATCTCAAGCTCACCCCAGAGCAACGCGTGCGTGAGGCGGAAGAGACACTTCGCCTAACGCGAGCGCATGAGCCGGCGCGCGCGCAGCTACTGGCCTTCGATCGGCTTGAACAGTATATCGACTGGAAGCGGCGCCGCGACTACGAGCCATGAAGCAGTACGAGACGCGAGTGGCGCGCGTCTGCAGCCGGCTGAATGCCGAACGCGCTCGTTATGTGCTCATAGGAGCCACCGCGATGCAACTCTGGGGAACGACCCGAGCCACGCGTGATGTCGACATACTCATTGAGCCAACCGTTGACAACGCGTCGCGCGTGCTGCGCGCGCTCACGGCACTCGGCTTCGGCTTCGCGAGCGAACACCTCGCCGAAGATGTGGCGAAGCGAGCGGTGACAGTCATCGGCGACTCGCCTAACGTGGACATCCTCACGCGCGCCTGGAACGTCACTTGGCAGGACGCACAGCGTCGCGCTACGACGTTCGAGGTCGAAGGTGTCGCAATTCCGACGGCGTCGATCGAGGATCTCATCGAGTCCAAGCGGACCGGAAGGCTGCAAGACGCCGCGGACATCGAAGTCCTGGAGGAAATCCGACGCCGCCGCGGCGCGTCATGACAAACCGCCATGCGCGGTGACCCAGCTCAGCCGCGTGAAAGGGCCGCCCCGGGAGTCAGCCCACGCGCGCTGCCTAACCTTCGCGGATCCGGACGCCGCCGTTCGTCGTCACGGCCCGCACCAACGGCCCGCCTCTGCCTAACGTGGTCGTGATGCGCCGGCTGATGCGCCCCTGAACAGTTATCGGGAAGTCGATTTCCATCCCGCCATTCACTGTTCCTGTCTCGAGCTCCGCGTTGTACCCGCGTGGAATTTCGAGGGCCACGCCTCCATTGGTCGTGCGCAGGTCGAGCCGCTCGCCTTTCCATGAGGTCCCGGTCAATCGCGCGCTTACGCCGCCGTTCGTCGTGTGCGCAGTGACGCTGCCAGCGGCCCCGCGCACAGAAATCCCGCCATTCTCGGCGTCGAAGTCCATGCGGCCTTCGACGTCTTCGACCGTGATGCCGCCGTTGTGAGTCTCCGCTTTGAGATCGATGCGCCGCGGCACCATTATCTCGTAGCTCACTGACCAGTCCGAGTCGTAGCGACGGCGTGACGTCGGACCGTTCGCCTGGATGCTTTCGCCGTTTGTGTCGATCTCGATTTGGCGCGCCAGATCTCGCGCATCGTCTCTCGACTCTGCGCTCGTACGGATCAGAGCACGCACCAGGACTTCATTTCGGTCCCAGCCATAAAAGGAGACGCCGCCGTTTTCACGGCCGTCGACGCGGAGCACCCCTTGCGGCACACGCACAGTCGTCTCGCGCACTTCACAGAAATTCTCGCGACGTCTGTTGTAATACTCGGAGTCTTCACAGTCGCGCATGAAGCGCTCGGCCCGTTGACCCATCGCAGGTAAGGCGACGACGCACAGCGCAAATGCAGCGAGCTTGGCTTTCATGGCTATCACCCGGAACGGAGAAGGCGGCCGCCTCGTGGCGGCCGTTCGGTGTGACGTCTCGAACGTCTTGGAAGGCTTAGACGCCGCGACTGGAAGAACGGTTTCGCGGCCGAAACCATACGATGCGGCCGTGGGATCGCTCTGTTCGTTGCATCACCCGCGCCCGCCAACCAACGCCAAAGAACGTAAACCGCTCTCACCACGGTAAAGCAGTTGCTCTTACTAGCAGGTCATGCTGTGATCACGGCCCAGCCGGCGACCACGCCACGCCGTCGGACCACGTTCCAGTTACACCGGTCGTAACAATACGACCGTCGCTCAGGTCGATCGCGACGACGCGATTTCGGCCTTGCAGCGTCACGAAGGCAAAGCGGCTGTCGCGCGAGATCGCGACGCCTTCGGGCGAGGACGATCCGGGAACCTCAGCTGTGGCGACGAGACTGTCGTTAGGCATGTGCACCGTCGCCGTCAGGCGCCGCGTCATGGCATCATAAATCCGCACGTCAGCCTTGACCGGATCGCTGACAACTGCGCGTCGCCCGTCGGGACGCCAGGTTACATGTAACCCGAGCTAACCACGGAACGATGCCGAATCGTCCTCGTTCATCCCGCGACAAGGTGCGCGCCCATCGCGAACGGCTGCGGCGCCAGGGCCTGCGCCCGATTCAGATATGGGTTCCCGATGTGCGTTCGCGCGCCTTCAAAGCGGCGGCCCACCGGCAGTCCCGCGCCGTCGCCGAGAGTCCGCACGCCACCGACGATCAAGCATTCATCGACGCTGCATCGGACCGTAGAGACTCGTGAAGCGCGGTGAGGTCTGGACGGTCGCTGGCGGCGCAGGATACGCTGGCAAACCGCGACCCGCCGTCATCGTGCAAGACAACGATTTCGACGCCACTCGCTCCATCATGATTTGTGCGTTCACGACGGACCCGACCGAAGCCCCACTGTTCCGCATTCCCGTTGAGCCTAACGAGTTGAACGGACTACGGAACAAGTGCAGCCTGATGGTAGACAAGCTCTCAACCGTTCCCAAGGATAAGCTCGGATCACGCATCGGCCGACTCGACGACGAGGACATCCTGCGATTGAATCAGGCCATGCTTGTTATTCTCGGGCTGGCCAGGTCCCCGAGGGCAACGCCATGATTTGCGAGCGCGGATAACCACAGCGTGTTCAATCGCAGCTACAATTGTTAATCAGGACGTCGCTGGTTCGAATCCAGCCGCCCCAGTGCGTCTGCAATCGCGGTGCTGCACATGCTTGGCATTCCTGTTGGCTGCCTAATGAGCGCGATATCAGCGGTCGCCGCAGCGGTTCGCGCGGTCAGCTGCGAATACTGTTAGGCGCCAATGATGTCATTCAAGCCCTCAACCACTTGAGCGAGTTCCTCCGGCGAGGCTCGACCAAGCCGCTTTCCGATTCGTTCCGTGGAGAGGGTCCGGATCTGACTAATCTTGACCCAGGAACGCTTCGGCAGGCGGCTAGTCATCAGTTCGAGCGTCAACGGAAACCCGGCTCGCGGTGCTTGGCTTGTCAATGCGACCGCGATCACCGTTCCCGATCGTTCGTTGAAGACCTCGTGGCTAAGCACCAGCACTGGACGCTGCCCTGCCTGCTCGTGCCCGCGAGTCGGGTCAAGGTCGGCCCAGCGAATCTCCCCTCTCAGTATTCCGGCCATGAGGCGCTATCCGTCCCGAATCCCTCCTCAGCCAGCGCCCGCTCGGCGGCCGGATCCAGCTTCGCGCACTCCTCCGCGAGCCGGCGCTGCTCCAGCCGCTCAAGTTGGGCAGCGATCGCGGCCTCGATGGCTTGGCTCCGGTTCGGAAACCGCGCATCGCGCACCAGCCGATCAACCCGACGTAGTGTTTGCGAATCGAGCGTCACCGCGACCTTTGTCTTCGGCATGAGATCCTCCGACCGGTATGATAAATGGTCATACCCGTGGCTACAAGTCGGCGTCAGGCCGGCGCTCTCCTCGGCTGGTGGCCCGTGGGTTCCCGGATCGGAGCGGCCACGCGCGCGGATAACCACGGCGCGTTCAATCGCGCGGGTACAGCTGTTAATCAGGAAGTCGCTGGTTCGAATCCAGCCGCCCCAGTGTGATAATCGATGGTGATATAACTACTTACGAACATAGCACAAGAATAGGGGTCGCCTCCGCAGCAATGTAGGAAGCCGGTAGGAAGCCACAGAGCGATACGGATACTCGGAGAACGATTGGCGTGATCGAGTCGGGACGAGTGGGACTGACCCACAACGCGCGGTGAACAGCGCACAGATTCCGCTGTCAGACATCGGTTCAGCTACGCTACCACGAACGTTTAGCGCAAACGTTTCTCGCTGGCGACGGGGCAGTACATTTACACTCGGTAGTGAAAACTGGTGACGGGTATTACAGCCGGGCCGTGCGCGAGCCACGAGCATACGTGCGCTGTCACTCTGGAGTGGATGATGCGGGGCGACGGAGTTGGGGGGCATGCGCGTGAGCCGCGCACTTGTGTTTGCGTCGCGATAGAAGACCCGATACTCCGGCGCCGCGTTGACCGCGCGCTTGTTGGAGTCGCGGGACAGATGGTCCACATTGATAGCATTGCGGCGCCGGAAGCTGTGCGGCGTAGCGGTGACGAGCAGCTGCTCATTGTTCTCGGTTCGCGCATTGGCGGCGTCGACCTAACGCCGGCAGCTGTGCATCGGCTGCGCGCCGCGGAGCCGCTAGTTCCGATCTTGGTTTGTCTTCCATCGGGACATTTGCTGCAGCGGCGGTGAGGCGAGCTCGCGCTGGCGGGTGCGGACCGTGTACTTACGCTCGATGCACCTGACGAAGAAGCCGACCTTCGTCGTGACGCGAGGAGAGCGCTGAAGCATGTGTTGCCGTCCGCCGTTGACCTGGGCGTGAATGTGAGGATTCGCAGTCGGGCTGTAGCGGTCGAACTGCACTGCGCGCGGAATAGCTACCACCGTTTGACGGTGCAACTACTTGCTGATCGGTTCGATGTTGGACGCGGCGCAATCTTGAAGGCGGCGAAGACCGAAAGATGGCGGAATGTCGAGCACCTGCTCCGAGCTTCGCGAACGCTTCACGTAGCGGTCGAACTGGAACGGTCATCAAGAGGAGCTGACGCGATCGCACAGTCGCTGCACTTCGGCACACCTTCGGCAGTGCATCACCACGTGAAGCGTGAAACTGGCCTAACGATAAGACAACTCAAGTTCGAAGGCGCTCTGAAGATCGCGGCGGAACTGTGGAGGCGACGAGGTCTGGATTGAAGTTGCGCCACTTCATCATTGGCGGTGATCCCGACTCATCCGCAACCTGTCAGTGAAGCTTCCTACTGTCATTGCCCGGCATTAGTGGCAAAGAGTACTGTGTGGACCGCGGAGGCCACGGGCGGGTGGCAGGCCTCACTAGCAGTGCCGACGTCCCAATATCGGAGCTATTTGAGGAACGATGCACATAAGACCCACGATGGTGTGTGCGCAGCTCGTCACGCTAGCACTCGTTAGGTGATATGGCTGGTGCTACGATCGTTAACCAGAATTGCCACGATGAATTCTAGATTCGCGATCTCGTTTACCAACCGCGTTGTTAACAGCAGTTCTCTTGCCGCCGCTAATTCGTGACCTCGACTCGTGCTTGCAAGCTTGGATTTCTCACTAACACCGATTATGGCAGCGCATAACCTCGGGCAAACGCATCGTCACGCTGAAGCATACGACCGCAACCCGATAAGAGGCTCGGGCAACACGCACATGAGACGAATACCGCCGTACGGCTTCTTAGCTCTGGTTGCGGCGCTAGGGGGGTGCGCTGACAACGCAAAGGTCGTTGCGCCCACGGACGACCGAGTGAACTGGGACTGGGACGCCGGCCTCAGGACATTCGGCGGCGGCCCAGCAGTCCTGATCTGCTCACCCACGACGGTTGCCTTCAACGGTACGGTTTCGTGTTCGTTGGCGAACGTCGGACCCTTCAACTTTCCCACCTGGCGCTTTCTGGGATTTGGTGGTGTGCCGGTGGATGGCCCAAATGGAATGGGAGGGTGGTCTGGACCAATGGTCTTATCTGGCGACGTGATAGTCGATTATGTCGACGATTTCGGACAGCAGCAAACGGAGTATCAGCCGATTACGGTAACCCGAAGGACTTGGTCCTGGGCGTCGTTGGTTGGCGGGCAGCAGGGAACGCCTAACGAGATCGACAGTTGCTTTCTGGGTGAGTATGCCCTGACCGCCAGCCTGTTCTGCACGGCAACGTGGGCTGACAAGATCTTCCACCCGCGGCCGGATCAGTTGTCGAACGGGACCGGCTATGCGGCAGCAAGTGTCCCCGGATCGGGGCCGAACCACGGGCTCTGGTATGTCGCCAGCGCCTCCGCGGACATGGATCTGCGAACCCAAGTGCGCAAGTGGTACCGGTCCGATGGCCCTGGATCGGCTATGTTTGGTAGCGTGACCGTAACGTTCGGATGCTCCCAGGCGTTCCCAACCGATCCGAATGGTTTTCGCAACGTGCACACCGTAAACAACGTGTGCGTGGTTACGCCCGCCTTCAACTCGTTCGTAAACTGCCTGTGGTCGCACGAGGGACAGCATCTGAGTACTGCCACGACATCGGCACAAAGCTCGGCCAATAATGTCTACGCATTGTGGGAGCCGATGGTCGCGACGACGTCAAGTGGCCTTCAGAACATCGTCAGCGTCGCGTACTCCAGTGCTCATGACCGCGTGAGAACCACTAGCCAAAACGCGGAAAATACGATGACGCAGCATCCGTACACGTTCTGGGACTACATAGCAGCGGGTGGTTGGCAGCAGACCAACGAAACAATTCTGTGCTGAGAGGCGATCAATGAGGCGCATATACTCCGGATGCGCGAGCGCCGTGACGGTCGTCGCTGCACTCGCCGCACTCGCCGCGACGAGCCGCCTTCACGCGCAGCCGCTCGGCCGCGAGCCAACGGCCGCGGAGGTCGCGGCATTGCTTCGCGGGCAAGGGCACGCGGGCGGGGCAGTCGCCGTACTGACGCAGGCCTACAGCCCCCAGCCACGACGGAAGATGGACGACATCGCTGACTCCCTGGTGGCGATCGCTACCGGCTTCCCGGGAGACGACCTCCGCGGCGCCCGCACGCGAGGCGCCGCATTATCGACGCTCTCGCTCGCAGGCATCGGCACTCGAGAGGTCACGGGCTTCGAGCGCCCCGTTCCCTACGCCGGCGCCGCGGACCGGTTCATGCGGATCGCCGAGACTGCTCAAGACGTCGGGATCAGCGGTGGGGCGCTTCGGGCCCTGACGGAGCTGCCGGACAAGACCAGGCTGCTTCCGTTCCTCCGTAAGGTCGCCACGTCACAGAATGTCGCTGCGTGGGTTGCGGTTACGATTCTCGTCAGGGACACCGGCCCCGCAGGCCAAGCGATAGCGCGTGAGCTGCATGGACAGCGCCTGGTGACCGAGCGGAATGCTCGGGAGGTGCTAGACCGTCTGGCTGCTGCGTACGGGTTGCGGTGAGCAGCGGCGAGCATCGGACACATTGCGCGCGGTAGGTCGTGCGATAGCAGCTCCCGCTCTCGTTGTATGGCTCGGTGTAGCCACTGCGTGTGTGGGCGCGGAGCGGCCGCAGCCCACGGCTGAGGGCGCCGTCGAGTGGGCGCACTACGCTGGCGACCTCGGGGGCACAAAGTACTCTCCGGCATCGGTGGTGCACCGGGGCAACGTCCAACGGTTGCGCGAAGCCTGGAGGATCCGCGTGGGCGCCTTCCCCCCGGCGGCTTTCGGCCATGACAGCCCTGATACCCCTTACCAGGACGAGAACCGTCCGCTTCCGGTGTCCCAATTCCGCTTCCAGTCTACCCCGGTCATGCGGCACCGGGCGCTCTACGTCAGCACTCCGCTCAACCGCGTGTTGGCGCTTGATCCGGTAAACGGTACCACGCTCTGGACATTCGACCCGAAGGTCGATCGCAAGCGCCATTACCTCGAGGGGTTTACGTCGCGCGGTGTCACGGTTTGGGTGGATTCGGAACGCCCGCCACACGCCGCATGTGCGCTACGGGTCTTTCTCGCCACGGTTGATGCCCGCCTAGTTGCTCTCGACGGAGCGCGCGGCGTCTTGTGTGAAGACTTCGGTCAGGGCGGTGCGATCCACCTGGAACGCGGCGCCGGTATCGCGGGGCGGGACGCCCGACCAAGCGATCTCACCGTGACGTCACCGCCGACCGTGGTCGGCGACGCTGTCGTGGTGGGCTCGGCCGTGCGAGATAATCGCGGTCCTGGTGCCGCCTCAGGGGTTGTGCGCGCGTTCGATGCGCGAACGGGTGCGCTGCGCTGGTCTTTCGACCCGATTCCGCGGCGTCCCACCGACGCCGCGTGGAACGTTTGGAGCCCAGACGCAGCGCGATCCACCGTCGGTGCCAACGTGTGGTCTCTTATATCGGCTGACTCCGAGCGGGATCTAGTATTCCTTCCCACGGCCAGCGCGGCACCGGACTTCTACGGCGGCGAGCGCCCCGGGCGCAACGACCACGCGAATTCGATTGTGGCCTTGCGCGCATCAACCGGAGCGCTCGTGTGGTCGTTTCAGGTGGTCCACCACGACCTGTGGGACTACGATCTGGCCGCGCAGCCGTTACTGGTGACCCTCCGACGCTCGGGGCGCGAAGTGCCCGCTGTGATCATTGGGACGAAGACCGGTATGATCTTTGTGCTCCATCGGGAGACAGGGGAGCCGCTATTGCCTATCGAGGAGCGACCGGTCCCTCCCAGCGACATACCCGGAGAGTCGGCGTGGTCCACGCAACCGATTTCTATTCGTCCCCCGCCACTCCTCGGCACTCAGCTCACGCCCGACTCTGCCTTCGGTGTAGATGCGGCAGAACGCGAGTACTGTCGTGAGGCGATCCGGCGGTTGCGCAACGATGGTCTGTTCACCCCTCCCTCTTTCCGCGGAACGCTCGAGTGGCCGGGTTTTTGGGGAGGCATTAACTGGGACGGGCTGGCGTGGGATCCTGAACGCCAGCGCATCGTGACTACTCTTAAGCGCGTCGCGATGGCAGTGCGCCTCCACCGGAGAGGCGACCAGAACGCACAGGCGAACCCTAACGAGGGACGCGAGCATATCACCCAGCCGGGCACGCCGTACACTGCCACTAGAATGCCGCTCATCGCGCCGTCCGGCACCCCGTGCTCTCCGCCACCGTGGGGTTCGCTACTCGCAGTAGATCTTTCAGAGGCCGACGCTACCGTGCGGTGGCGCCGCCCTCTCGGAAGTGTTCCCTGGTTGAGTCACCATCGCCGTTATCGCGAGTGGGGTTCGATCGCGTTCGGCGGGGCGCTCGTCACCGCGGGCGGGCTCGTATTCGCAGGCGCTTCACAAGATGCCATGCTCCGGGCATTTGACATTGACAATGGGAGCCAGCTGTGGGAGCACCAGCTTCCTGCAGCAGGTCAGGCCACCCCCATGACGTATGTCGTCGACGGTCAGCAGTTCATCGTGATTACGGCAGGGGGGCGCGGTAGAATGGGGTCACCCGGCTGGATCGTAGCGTTCTCTCTTCCGGCCACGGAGCGCAATCGCACGTGACGACCGGCACTGCCGGCGCGCAGAGCGTTGCCAGCCCCACTGGAGCTGAGCGGACGCACTCTTCCTCTGAGGCGACGCTGCCCGCAAACATTCACCTCACATAAGCAAGTTTCGACCTTCCGTTGCTGATCCTAGGTGGTGAATTCCAGTAGGCAATGAAAGGCATCACAATTCTGCTTTGCGCTCCAGCTGTTAATCAGGAAGTCGCTGGTTCGAATCCAGCCGCCCCAGTAATGCTAACAGACGTCTCTTCAATGGGTAACACAACATTAAGAGGAGTTGGACTAGTTAGCGATTTCGCGGAAGGAAGCCGGTAGGAAGCGGTCAAGTGCAGAATCGTGTGTAGAAGGGGTTCTTCTGGGTTAGGGGACGTTAGGCAGTTTTGGTGAGACGGGCTTTCGGTTCAGGGATGAGGGCCAGCTCCTGAGGATTGACGTAGCGTCG
>Ga0187893_10004655_pt1 | contig 25802 bp, 23 predicted proteins | sample MA1701074metaG_FD_139574 | JGI IMG/M metagenome (GOLD analysis project Ga0187893, IMG submission 139574) | White microbial mat communities from a basaltic lava cave in the Kipuka Kanohina Cave System on the Island of Hawaii, USA - MA170107-4 metaG ... | reverse complement strand
GCGTCCGCAATCATGCGGACGCAAGCACGGCTTCGGCACGAGTGCCGAAGCGGCACGCAAAGTGCGTGCGCTACAACGAACACCGGCCAGCCTGAGACTATCACTTTTATGTCGCGCACCCACCTTCAGGTTTCATTTCAATCGTCGTTCCTTCTCAGTTGCACTTTAGTTGCCCGCAAAGCGCCGTCCAGCCGGGTCACGCCCTCAACCTCGACTCGCATGCCCACCTGGAGCCCGCGAAAATCGCGCAGCCCGCCGGTAAACTTCGTGTCGTTATCGGTGTGGATCTCAATCGCCAACTGCTGAAGGCGAAAGCTGCGGTTGGCCTGGTTCAGCAGGCTGACACGGCCGCTCAGCTCCACTTCCGTTCCCTGGTTCAGCGCGGCCTCATTGAGTGCAAAGCCACTGGCAAACTGCGCCGTTCGCGTTGTGCCTTCCCGCAATACGACAAAAACGCCCGCAGCCATCCGCCGCCGGATATTCCAGTCAAATCGCTCTTTCACGCCGCCCTCGGAATTGGTGTTGAAAGAGCCAAGGCTCTGACACGCCGGAAAAGGCTGTCCGTACGGGCAAAACCAAAGCGAGTAAGCCGCGTTGCTCCGTGCACCGCGGATGTCGATGCGAACCTCTCCCTGTCCCCGCACCTCAACCTGGCCCGTGTCGAGCGGGTCCGAACCATTCGCGATGAAGGGTATAAGCAAATCTCCAACCCCGAGCTCGGAAACCCGGATCAACTCGGCTTCAAACAGCTTGTCGTTCTTTCTGGAATTCTCGTCGTCAAATCCATGGGCCGGGCGGATTAGACAGGAAAGCACCATCGCCATCAAACAGAATGTTTTCATAGACACCTCCCATTTCGAAAACGGCCAGAGCCGGACGCGGTGAACTCGAAGCCGATCAGAACGTTGGTGGCAATTGGCTGGCCGTTGTCAGCGAGGCAGTAAATTCAATCAGTTAGAACCATACACACGCATCAATGCGGGTAAAAATTACAGCCCAGGCGAGCCGCGGTCCCGGTAAACTCTGAGGCGCTACTTCACGCCAGCCCGCCGCTGTATACTTGGCGGCATGTGGAGAACCGCATCTGTTTTCCTGTTCACCGCTTTATCCGGTTTCGCTCAAACGGGTCTTTCCGGGTCCTGGATGGTCAGCGTTTATGAATTTGAACGGCCCAATATCGCCCGGCTGACGCTCCATGCCAATGCTGAAAAGATCACTGGCGCCTGGGGCGGGCGTCCCGTGGAAGGCGTCCTGCGCGGCAACCGAATCGAACTGAAGATCGATAACACCACCGCCAGCGGCGAGTGGCGAGGCGATGAGATCAAGGGCGAGGCCAAGATGGGCGAACGGGTGGTGTCGTGGAATGCAGTCCGGCTGCCACCACCGCCGACCACCGCTCGAACGCACGACTTTGAACCCACTGCATTCCACCTGTACTTTGCTTCGTCGATCAAGCCCGTTCTCCGTATCCACCCCGGCGACACAGTACGGAGTTGGAGCGTCGACGCGGGAGGCCGCGACAAAGCGGGAGAGCGCCGTTCGCAAGGGGGAAATCCGCAAACCGGGCCGTTTTTCATTGAGGGCGCTCTGCCGGGTGACACGCTCGTCGTGCGGCTCAACAAAGTGCGGCTCAACAGGGATTGGGCCGGCAGCGGATCATCGGTCATGCGCAACGCGCTCGATCCCTGGTCGATCGCGGATCTGAAGTGGACCCAAGGGTTCCCCAGCCGCTGGAAACTCGATTTGAAAGCCGGCCTCGCCACGCTGGAAAAACCCACTGACAAGCTCAAGAATTTCTCCGTGCCTCTGGATCCCATGCTCGGCTGCGTGGCAGTGGCGCCTCCTGGCGAATGGGGAATTCGAACTACCGATTCCGGCCGCTTCGGCGGCAACATGGATTACAACCAGATCCGGGAAGGCACAACCTTATATCTGCCCGTGTCTCACCCAGGCGCCTTGCTGTTTCTGGGTGATGGCCACGCCGCCCAAGGCGACGGAGAGCTGACCGGCGATGCACTGGAAACGTCGATGGATTTCGAATTCACTGCCGGACTCATTACCGGCCGGTCCTTTGGCCATCCGCTGGCCGAGAACGACGACTATATCATCAGCATCGGCATCAGCGGCTCGCTCGACCAGGCGCTCCAGATGGCTACAAGCGGAATCATGCGCTGGCTCGACCGGGATTACAAACTATCCGCTTCCGAGGCCGCCATGGTTGTCGGCTTCGCCATTAAATACGATGTGGCCGACCTGGTGGGAACTCAGGTCAGCATCGCCGCCAAGCTGCCCAAGAAAATCCTGGCGCGATTGGAAAAGACGCTGAAGTGAATCTACTCGATCGCCTGGGTGGCAAGATTCTGGAAATCCTGCCGGATATTAATGTGTGTGTACGGCCTGATCTGCATCATCACAATGCCTGTCATCTCTTCTTTCGGATCAATCCAGAAGTAAGTCCCATAGGCGCCACCCCAGCCGTAGCTGCCGACGGAACCAAGGTGGGCGGCGCTCCCGAGGTCGGCGAGCACACGGAAGCCGAGCCCGAAACGGTTACCGGAAAGCGAGGGCCACATCGCGTGATTACCAATGTGGTTTGCGGTCATTAGCTCTACAGACTTCCGGCTCAACAATCGCGCGTTCGCCAGCTTCCCTCCGTTCAGCAGCATCTGGCAAAAGCGATAGTAATCTTCGGCTGTCGAGGAAAGCCCGCCGCCCCCGGAGAAATAAATCCTCGACCCGCGCATTTCGACAGCGGGCGCAGCCGCTCGAATACCTCTGCCTTCGGCCGGCGCATACACCGTTGCCAGCCGCGGCAGCTTCTCATCCGGAACGTAAAACTGCGTATCTTTCATCCCCAGCGGCTCCAGAATTCGTCTTTGCAGGAACTGGTCGAAACTAACGCCGGAAACAACTTCGACCAGCCGGCCCAGTACGTCGGTAGCCGGTCCGTATTGCCAGGCCGAGCCAGGTTGAAACTCCAGCGGGAGTTTTGCCAGCCGCTGGGTCATATCCGCAATCGTGTCGGTAGGCTTGCGCTCCGAGGACAGTCTCGCCGCCACCTCCGTCCGCCCCGTGTAGGAATTAGGCAGCCCTGCCGTGTGCGTGAGTAGATGCTGGATCGTGATCTGGCGCTCGGCAGGTACGGTTCGTGAAGATTCGGTCCCTTCGCCGGGACGGGTCGGCACCAGCACCTTCATGTTCCGGAATTCCGGCAGAAACTTCGACACCGGATCCTTCAAAGTGAATCGTCCCTCTTCGAGCAGCATCATGACGGCAACGCTGGTAACCGGCTTGGTCATCGAGGCGATGCGGAAGATTGTGTCCGGACGCATCGGCGTCCTGGCGTCGCGATCCTGATGGCCTTGTGCGTCCAGATACACGATCTGGCCCCGCCGCGCTACCAGCGAAACCACTCCGGCCACTTCCTCGCGATCGATGAACCCCTGCATGGCCGAGCTGATTCGCTTCAGCCGTTCCCCGGACAGACCGCTGTTTTCCGTGTTGACACGCGCGGGCGGAGCCGCAATAAGCATCAGTGGAGCAATCAGGATTGAGGTGATGATTCGCATTGAATTCTCCTTACAGGATGATATCCCGATTCCGACGCCGCGGGCCGCTAAACGTCAACTTGCGCCGTGCCCTTTGGAAGCTCCAGGCAGACCACCAACCCATCGGTGCGCCGAGTCCACATACCACTGGCAAGATCCAGAGGGCGCTTTACCTCTTTCAAGGGAACCGTGCGCCCCTGCACGATCATTTCCGGGGCTTTGCCGGATTGGCTTGGGATTTGTACGGTAAACCGGGGGCATGCAAACGGCGCATGGAACGAAACACGGTTCCCGTGACGCTCGATCCGCGTCAACTCCTTCGCGGCCCAGTAGCGGGCAATTTCGCTCAGCTTCATCCAGATGAGGTTATCGAAAGCCGCATGCAGGCGACGGACGGCCTGCTGGAAGATCCGGAACCCGGTTTGCTGACCGTTGCGGTAGATGCCCGCCCAATGGCAATACATCACGGCGGGCTCGCCCCGCCGGATCACCTCCGGCATGCGGCCGCCACGTAAATCGGCGGTTATGAGTTTGTCGAGCGATCCCGGATCCAATCCGTCCCAGCCGCCAAACCAATCGGAAGTGCAGGCGATAATCGAAACAACGCAGCGCGGGCCGGACCCTGCCAACCCGGATGCATACTCCACGCGAGGCGCCACGCTGCGAGAGTCGGTAATGGCATGGCGGAAGTAATGTGGAATTTCCACTCGAAAAACGTCGCGGCACGATTCGAGTACAGCCTGTGCAAGTTCCGGAAGCACGCGCCCGCCAAATCCTCCCGGCGTGGTGATTCCCTCGCAGTGAATCTCGACATTGCTCAGAACGCGCAGCGCATAAGAGAGGTAGCCGGCAAGCTGATCAGTCGATTTGCCCTCACTCCAGCGGAAATTCTCCATGAAGCGGTCGCTTCGTTCCGGATAGGGGCGGCCTGTGCTGGTATCAATCACCCAGGTGTGCGTGACCATCTCTGGATGAATGTCCCAATCCGGCATCAGCAGTGTTCGCACCAGCCGCAGGCTCTCATCGAGTTCCGGCTTCGACCATCCCGGCAAATCCCGGTCCAACCAGCCGACGCAGGCCGGGTTGGGAACCAGGCTGTACTTGCCCTTCACGCCCTGTTCGCGGCACCACTCGCCGAATAACCGTACAAAGGAATCGGGGATCTCGCGCGGCAGCGCTCTCCAGTCTTGCCTGTACCGTTCCGGAAACACGTCCGCAAACTGTGGGATACAGTAATGCGCCAGATTCACCAGACACGTCGAGTCATCGATCATGAAGCTCACCGGCACGCGAGTTCCGGGATTGAGCACTTCGATACCGGTTGCTTGCGCCGGCCGCTCACCGGGAATCTGCGCGGCGAGCGATGTTGCCGCAGTAGCCGTCATCTGTGAAAACTGCCGGCGCGAATAGAGTTTCATCTTGATCCCGGATTTGTGTACTCCCAGACTTTCAAAGCCTGCGCCAGGGAGGCGGCTTCCCGAATCGCGCTCCTTTTGCCATAGAGCCGGTAGATGGAGGATGTGTAGTCGAAGGACTGCGGCAAAGGCGTCAGCGATACGATCTCGCGCGGCGCCACCAATGCGGCGACTTCCGGCAAATCCGTAATCCGCAGGACGTTTAGCAGAGCGGGGCCCTGCCAGTGAGAGCCTGGAGGATCATCCAGAATCACCCGGCTGATCCGGTCATCGAGAGCGGCGGCGTGGATCGCCAGCGCCCCCGCATACTTGCGCCCATAGAGCGAGATGGAGCTCAGATTCAGCTTCTCTCCCTCCACCAGATAGTCGATGGACCGCAACACATCCCAAATCTGCATGGATTCCAGAGTCCCGCCGAGCAGGGCGGCCGTCATCTTCGTCGAGGCGGTTCGAAAATTGTCCATGGGGTAATCGACGGCTCGGGGGTTCAGCACCAGAACGACGTGATTGGCGAAAGCCGAGAGCAGCCGGTCATAATCCACCGAGAACACGATGTCGTCTTTCGACCGGACGTAGATGAGCGCCGGGTGGCGGAGCTTTCCGTTTCGTGGCACGAACAACTGGCCGTGAACGCGCAGGCTTTCCTCGGTGGTGAACTCCACGTTGTGTGATTCAGCGTAGTGGGTAGTCCAGACCGCGAGTTTGCCCTTCCAGCTTTCAAGAGGGTCCTTGCGCTTGGGGAAGGCGCGAAACACCTTTTCCTTCAGGCCGGCGATCAACTGGTCCCGGCGCCGGCGCCAGTCCGCCAGCGTCTTCCACGGGTGCATCTTGTGAGCGCTGATGAAGCTTCGATGAATCCCCTCGTTGATGGCGTCCGACGGATACCGGTCCAGCACCGTTAAACGGCTGGCATCCTCGACCTGGGTGTCCCCCTCATCGAACGGAGTCAGGTCCCGCCTGAGCCAGCGATTGAGCCAATCATTGGCTGCCTTGCGATATGGCTCGATGTCCTGGTGGCCGGTGTCGGCATCGAATTCGGCCAACTTTTCCGAGGCTCCGAACCACTCATAAACCGGCCGCAGCCAGCGGTAAACGGGCTCGTATCCGGACGGGGGGAAAGCGCCGTCTTTTTTCGCATTGACAATCTTCAGCGGCCGCGGCGCGATCAGCGCTCCCACTGCCGGAAGATCAAGTTGATAGCTGTTCCAGAAATAGATGCAGTCGCAATTCTGACGCACCACGTCTCCGGCAACATGTGCTCCCACCGACCAGGTGCCGTGCACGGGCACCGCCGCCTGGAACCGTTCATCCACGGCCGCGGTGAACCATGTGATGGCCCCGCCTCCCGAGCGCCCCGTGATGGCGGCTCTAGAACCATCCACCTCTTTTCGGGTTTCCAGGTAATCGAGTGCACGGATCGCGTTCCATACCTCCACTCCCGCCGGGTTATACCCAAGCGAAAGCCATTCCCACATCCCGAGGTTGTGTGTTCCGTGATGGAGGCCGGGGATTTCGCCGAACTCAATCGTATCCAGAACCAAAGCGATAAACCCGCTGCGAGCGAACCGGATTCCGTGGGGTTGATAATCGACCTTCGCCCCGGCAGGCTTAGGCGAATGCCCGGTAACGTACACAACTGCCGGAAACTTTCCGGAACCCCGTGGCAGGTAGAGATTCCCGGTCACATACAGGCCTGGCTTGCTTTCAAAGACGATGTTCTCCACTCGATGCGCATCGCGCTCGAAGCTGCCGGTAATGCGCACGTTGAGCGGAGTGCGCGCCGGCAGCGGGTCCAGCCCCAGCATGTCGAGCAATTGCCGGCGCACTTCGGACCGGCGCCGCTTCCAGTCTTCCAGGTTGGCGACCCCCTGGAACGGATCTCGCGAGATGGCTGCCGCCCGCAACGACAGATTGTTCCGGAACAGATCGTAGCGCTGGGCGGCATTATGGGAGCCGCCCCCGCTTACAACAACCTGGCCCCATAGTGAACCAACTCCGGCGAGCGCCGCCAGCGCGCGCATCCAAGTCTTGTTCCAAAAGATGATCGGCATCGCGTGAGCTTCCGTTCAGCCAGTCTATCAATCCAGCCTTGGCGGGGTTGGCCTCCGGCGCGGCGGCACGGTATCTTGATTTACTTGCCCAACCCGACGCCATCGCCGCTAATCGCCATTGTTGGTCCCACCGGATCGGGCAAAAGCGCCCTGGCATTATCGCTGGCCTCGCGATTTCGCGCCGAGGTCATCAATTGCGATTCCGTGCAGCTTTACCGTCACTTCGATATCGGAAGCGCCAAATTGAAAGCGGACGAGTGGCAAGGCGTGCCGCATCATATGATTGACATTCTCGATCCTGATGAGCTGTCCAGCGCCGGCGACTATGCGCGTCTGGCGCGCCAGACCGCTCGCGAGATTGCGGCGCGAAACAATCTCCCCATCGTCGTAGGCGGCACCGGCTTTTATCTTCGCGCCATGCTGGACGGGCTGTTTGAGGGGCCCGGCCGCAGTGAAAGTTTACGGGCGCGCCTGACGGCCCGCGAAGCGCGCCGTAAAGGATCGCTCCACCGCATACTGCGGCGTCTCGATGCGCGCGCAGCTTCGCGCATCCATCCCAATGACCGAAATAAACTCATCCGCGCGATCGAAATCTGCCTTCTTGCCCGCCGTTCCGTAAGCGAGCTCCACGAAAGCGGGGCGCGGCCGCTTGAAGATTTTACATTTGGCCTCATCGCGCCGGATCCGCCGCGCACGGAGTTGTATCGACTGCTTGATGCACGCTGCGAGGCAATGTATGAAAGTGGACTGCTGGATGAGGTGCGAGCGATTCTTTCCCTGGGTTATACCGGCAATGAAAAACCATTTGAATCACTTGGTTATCAACAGGCGTTGCGCGAAATACGCGGTGAATTCACGCGCGCGGAGGCTCTTGAAGAGACGCGCAAACAGACCCGGCGGTACGCCAAGCGCCAATGGACGTGGTTCAAAAAGGACACCAGAGTGTCCTGGATTCCCGGATTCGGACACGATCCGCATGTGCAACGGCTGGCGGAAGAAACACTGTTAAATTCACACGCCGCGCTGGCTGGATTTCTCCTCTGAGAACGGAACAAAACGAGCGTGTTTGCGTATGAAGAAAGTGAGCAACGAAAGTTGACGAATTCCCAGAATAATTTGGTCAGAGGAGATCGAGAATCCATGATGAAGTTTCTGCTTAGTTTTTCAGTTTTGGCTTTGATGGTGGCGAGCGCGGCCGATTCCTATCGCATTACCCTGTATCAGCCCTCCGTGGTGGCGGGTAAGGAATTGAAGGCCGGCGATTACAAAGTCACTGTCAAGGACGGCAAGGCCGTGATCGGCCATGGCAAGAACAGTGTCGAAGCCGCCGTCAAGGTTGAGCAAGTCGAAAACAAGTTCACCTCAACCTCCGTGCGTTATCGCAACGGCGACGGGAAATACACTCTCCAGGAGATTCGCATCGGTAATTCCAACACCAAACTGGTGTTCCAAAACCAGGATGAGCGCGGGCTGTAACGTTCACAGCCGCAACCGGCAAACCTGGAAGCCGGGAACAGCCGCAATCCGGAAGTTTACACTGAAAGGATGCGGCTGTTCCCGGCTTCTTGCGTTTTCCTGATCGCGATTCCTAGTCTGGCATTCGAGACGCTTCTTGTTCTGCCTTTCTCAAACCGCACCGGCCAGGAGAATCTGAACTGGATCGGAGAAAGCGTCGCGGAAGATCTCCGCGAAACGCTATCGGGCGCGGGAGTGTTGATGGTAACCCGCGAGGACCGCAGGGAAGCATTTGAGCGCCTCTCCATACGACCGTACGTGCCGCTGACGAAAGCCACGGTGATCCGGCTCGCCGAAGTGCTGGATGCGGCGCAAGTGGTGTTCGGCCGTGTCGAATGGAAGCCACCGCCCGTGGGAACCCCGCCGGGCGGCCGCGGCTCGCTCCAACTGACGGCGCAAATTCTCGATCTGCGCCAAATCAGGGCCAGGCCGGAGTTTTTTGCACTCGGCGCGATGGAGGATCTCGGCTCCCTACAAGCGCATTTATGCCGTCAGGCTCTGCAATACGTCCTGGGAGATCGTGCCCCTTCCGAGGAGGAATTTCGCACTAGCCGTCCCAATGTCCGCGTCGACGCCATGGAATATTACATTCGCGGCCTGTCGGCGGGCAATGAGGAGCAGGCACATCATTTCCTCACGCAGGCCGTTCGCCTGGACCCCAGTTATACTCTGCCCTGCTTTGAGCTTGGAATCATGCAATGGCGAAACAAGAACTACCAGGCCGCCGCGGACTGGCTGGCCCGGGTCAGGCCCAGCCAGAGCAGGCACACCGAAGCCACCTTCCTTCTCGGCGTCTCGCGTTACTATCTCGGCGATTATCCCGGAGCGGAGGCGGCGTTCGAATCCGTGCTGAAGCAAGTGCCTCTCAACGAGGTTTATAACAACTTGGGCGTGGTCCAGTCCCGGCGCGGCATGCCGGGGGCGATCGAGAATCTGCGCAAAGCGCTTGAAGGGGACCTGAACGATCCCGCATACCATTTCAACGTAGGCTATGCCTATTGGAAGCGCGGGGAGTTCGAGACGGGCGCGGAAAGCTTCCGGGCCGCGCTCGCCCGCGATCCGGATGATCGGGATGCGACCCTGCTGCTGGGGCGTTGTTTACAGCGCGCTGGTCCCCGGCCCGGCGATGTCAGGTTGGAAGGCCTCGATAGAATCAAGGTCACGTTTGAGGAATCCGCATACCGCCAATTGCGGTCGATTCTTGAAGGAAACCAAAAATGAGAAACCGGGCCACCCCTTGAGGGAATCGAAGCGGCTATAATCATGAAGTTCATGCTCGTAGGGTACGGTCATTCTGATCAGGGCTGCGTTCGCAAAAACAACGAGGACTATTGTCTTTTGGCGCAGGAGTTGGGTTTGTTCATTGTTGCTGACGGGATGGGCGGCGCCCGTGCCGGTGAGCACGCGTCCAAAATGGCCGCGGAGACGGTTGCCACTTATGTCCATGCAGAAGGCAAGAAGGACGCCGCGACGCTCATCAAGGCTTTCGAGGCGGCCAACAAGGCCGTCCGCACGGCTGCGACCGAGGACGTTGGCATGGAAGGGATGGGGACCACTCTTGTTGCCGTGCTCGATGCCGGTGATGATTTGTTGATCGCCAGCGTGGGCGACAGCCGCGTCTACCTGTTTCAAGATGGCGAGCTGATGCCGGTCACCGAGGATCAGACCTGGGTAAACGAAGTGGGCCGGCGGCTGGGCATGGACGAAGATACCTTGAAGAACCACCCGCTGCGGCACGTGCTGACGATGGCCATAGGCATCAGTTCGCCGCTGCGAATTCTCTCCTACCGGATTCGGCCAAACCCAAGTTTTTGCCTGCTTCTGTGCAGCGATGGACTGCACAGTGTCGTCTCGCGTGAAAAGATCCTTGAGATCGTAAAAAGCGAGCAATCTTTTGAGACGAGATGCCACTCTCTCATTGATGAAGCTCGCAAGGCTGGTGGGCCGGATAATATTACGGTTCTTCTGGTGGGGCCGGCCGGGGCCGGCAACTCCTCTGAAGCTGCATAGCGCTCTCCTGTTGGCCTCAATCTGCGTTATTCACGCCCCACATGCCCGGGCCGCGGGCCTGGAAATCCGATTGACCGAAGGAGAAGATACCGTCCACGCGGCGGGTGCGCGCTCCTATCAAGGATTCGCCGTATCGATTGTGAATGAGCGCGGCGAGCCCCAGCCCCGTGTTCGCGTCACGTTCCAGCTTCCCGAGACGGGCGCTACCGGCGTTTTTCCGGGCGGCGGCAGAACGGAGTCGGCGCTCACCGATGCACAAGGGAAAGCGGCCGTATGGGGCATCCATTGGGGGGACCAAGCCGGGGTTTGCACCATCACGATTCTGGCCCGCTTAGGCGATGCGAGCGCCGGCACGGCGTTAACCGTCCGGATTGCTCCGGCCGGCGCCAAACGCCCTCAAGAGCCCGAGCAACGCGCCGTGTCGTTTGAAGTGCCCGTCCCGGCGGCGAAGCCCAGCGAGCCTCCCCCTTCTCCAGTGGCGCCGGAGAGCATCGAGACGAACCCGGAACCGGCGAGCTCGCAAAGACGGCCGGGCGTAATCCTGACCGGCGGCGTCAATCGTATGGAACGCCTTCCGGGATCCAGCCGCAAGTGGCTGTGGATTTCTCTGGCCGCCGGGGGCCTGGCGGGCGGACTGCTGTACATGAAAAGGCAGCCTTCGGCCGCGCCGCCGGCCGCCGTTGCCGCGGGTCCAAGGCTGATTCTCGGACCCCCGTCCATCACCATCGGGAGGCCGTAAAATGCTCCCTGCATTGCTGGCGGTTCTCTTCCAATCCGGCCTGGCCGCGCCTCAAGCGGGTTTTCTGAGGGCCGACGATGGGCGCCTGTACCCGCTATACGGCATGCAGGGGACTTTTCTTCTTGGCGCTGCTCTGGATCCTGATGTCATCGCCGCCGCGCGTTTCGGCTCCCTGCTGGTCGAAAAAACCGGCCTCGAATTGCGCATCATCGAAGAAGGCCGCCATTATTCCGCCGAAACCAAGGGTCATGCGAGCTTCGCCTGGGATTCCGCAACGCGCACCCTGTACGTGTGGCTGGCGGAGGAGAGGAGGCTGCTTCGATTTGCCAATGGCGCTTTTTCCTACTCCCCGCTGCGCGCTCCGGACGGCGAGATCGCCGCCATCAGCGCCCGGAAGGGACAGTTGCGCTGGCTGGTGCGCCAGGCCGGCGGACCGCGCGAGACCTTCGATAGCGAGGGGAACCTCTGGACTGCTTCCGATTTTGAAGTTTCCTGCGGCGGGCGTCGCTGGTCTTTCGACCACCCCGTTCACTCCGTGGATGCACTTGGCGAGGGGTGGGCCCTGCTGCGTACCCGGACGGGCCGCTACGCCGCCCGATGCAATGGTGAGGACGTGTTCGAGATTCCCAGTCCGGAAACTCCATGATGCGATCGCTGTGCCTGCTGTTATGGTTTGTGAGCTCCGGTTGGGCGCAACTGGAGCTCTTTTCGGTCAGTGGGCTGGACGAACGCCCGCTTTCCGGGCTGCTAAACCTGGGCAGCACGGCCACCGGCGAGCCTCTGGACATTCTGATCCGTGTGCGCAACTCCGGCGCGGTGGCGGCTACTCTCAGCGCGCTGACCGTTTCCGGAGCCGGGTATCGTCTGCATCAGGATCCACCCATCCCGTTCGTTCTCCCGCCCCGGTTCAGCGTCGATTTTTACGTGCGCTATGTCTCGGAGCAGCCGGTGGCCGATGCCCGCGGGGGGCTGCGGATCAATACCATCACCGTTACGTTGCTGGCGGCGGCCGTGGCCTCTCCCAACGTGTTCCTGCTCGAAGACGATGGTACACGGCTGCGGAAAATGTCGGGACAACCGATTGTCTTCATCTCCGTCGAGCGGGACGCGCAGTCCCGGCGCCGGCTGCTTATCGAGAATCCGCATGCGCCGGCGCTCACTGTAGGTTCGATTTCGGTTTCCGGCGATGCGTTCCGTCTGGAACCCGCGGCGGCGCCGCTGACGCTCGCCTCGCGGCAGACGCAAACCATCGAAATTGTTTTCCAGCCCGCCACCAGCGGCCCGAAGTCCGGCGTTTTGAACATGGACCGCCTTCGATTCCCGCTTGAAGGGGCGGGCCGAGAACCCGCGCTGCCCAGGCCGCGGATCGTCCTGCCTCCGGAAGTGACGCTGAGTGGAAAGCAGGCTCGGATTGCGGTTGGCTTCGATAGCGTTGCGCGTGGCGACGGCGCGGGCACTCTTCGAGTCGAGTTCCAGCCGGCAATTGCAGGCCCGGATGATCCCGCAATCCTGTTTCCGTCCACTAACCGTCGCAGCGTCGCTTTTCAGGTGAGAAACGGTGAATCGGAGGCGCTGTTCAGCTCGCAGCGCGATATTGTGGTGCAGACCGGGACCACGGCGGGGCGCCTGCGCTTTGTCGCGGAGATGGGTGGATTCACCGCGGAGGTTTTTGCCGCCATCGCCGCGGCCCGCGTAACCGTCGACACGGTTAGCGCCACGCGCGGCATCGATATTCTCGATCTGACGGTGAAGGGCTTCGATAACACCCGCTCCGCCTCCGAAGTCGCCTTCACTTTTTACGATTTCACCGGCAACAGGATCGATCCTGGAGAGATCCGCGCCAATGCGGCGGATGCATTCCGGCGCTACTTTGAATCCACCACCGCCGGCGGCATGTTCGCGCTTCGCGCCGTTTTCCCAGCCGTAGGCTCCACAACGCCGGTCATGGAGATGGAACTGGAATTTCGCAACCAGGCCGGAGTGGAGCGAACCGGGCGCATCCGGTTCTGATCGCGCCTATCCTGAAAGGGTGAACCCTGTTGCGCTCACGATTGCAGGCTCCGACCCCAGCGGCGGCGCCGGCATCCAGGCCGATCTGAAGACCTTCCATCAGTTCGGTGTTTACGGCGAAGCTGTCGTCACGCTGCTCACGGTGCAGAACACCCTGCGAGTGGATTTGGTGGAATGCCTGGGCGCCGAGCTGGTTGTGCGCCAGTTGGAAGCGGTGCTGGAAGACATCCCTCCGGATGCGGCCAAAACGGGGGCGCTCGGCAACGCCGGGATCATCGAGGCTGTCGCGGAGATGGCGGCTTCTTTCCAGTTCCCATTGATAGTCGATCCGGTGATGATCAGCAAACATGGAGCGCCGCTGATCACCGCGCAGGCTCGAACGGTGCTTGCCGCGCGGCTGTTGCCTCGGGCATACCTGCTCACGCCGAATCTCCACGAAGCGGAGGCGCTGGCCGGAATGTCCATTCGCACGCTGGACGACATGCTGGAAGCGGCGAACCGGCTGCGGGAAATGGGCGCCAAGGCTGTACTGGTGAAGGGCGGCCATCTTCCGGACGCGGCCACCGATCTTCTGGTCACCGCGGACGGCATGGAGCATATCTATCCCGCCTCGCGTATCAACACGCCTCATACGCACGGAACCGGATGCACCTTCTCGGCTGCCATCACGGCCTGCGTGGCCCAAGGCTTGGACCTGCCGGCGGCTACGGTCCATGCCAAGATGTACATCACCGAAGCCATCCGCACGAATCCGGGGCTGGGGCGCGGCGCGGGGCCGGTGAATCATCATGCCATCATCGATTCAGCGGGCGAGTAGAAAAATTCTGCCCGCGGCGGCTTCCCGGATTTCATGCCTGTTAATGCGCGGCAGGTCGAGCAGGTTGGCGGGGACCAGGAAATCGGCTTCCGGGGCCGCCTCAATCAGGGCGGCTACTTCGCCGTTGGACCCGGCGAGAATGACCGTGCCGATGGGTTCGGTCGACGGAAGGCCCCACGCGCCGAGCCGCCGTTTAAACCCAGCCTCCAGCGATGCCCGGCGCTGAAACTCCGCGGTAGTCAGGGCAATGCCGAGGTAGCGAAAATCGAGTCCGTAGCGCCGGTAGGCCTGCTCATCGCCGGGAAAGCAGTACCGCACGCGGTGCAAGCCAAGTGTTGCTGCATAAAACTGGTCGCCCGAGTCCACCAGAATGAGCTCGCGTTCCCGAGCGAGCCGTGCGTAGCGATCCAGCGCGGGCGCCACGGCGATTGTCGAGCCTTTTGCGAAGGAGAAACCCCAAGGCTCCCCCGGCCTGGCGGCCCGTAGGACGAAGATGCAGGCCAGCGCCGCCACAACCAACGCCGCGCGCCGCCTCGACTGGAATGGTCCGTACTCGGCCGCCATCCAGCTAAGCACGGGCAGCGCCGGCAGCAGGTAGGCAGTATTGCGGTATTGATTCAACAGAACAGCGATAACAACCGCGGACAGCCACGCCGCCAGCAGGCGCGCACGGGGGGATTGCCTGAAGGCTTTCGCCAATCCCGGCAGCGCCGCGGCGGCCAGGATCAACAGCACGAAATCCATGCTCGCCAGCCGGGAAGCGTAAAACCACAGGTGGCTCTCGTTGGAGGTCTGCGGCGGCGTCCCAAATGAGAATCCGAGCACCTCCACGCTTACAAATTCGGCCCAGAACCATTTCGGATGCACCCACAATTGGTAAAGAAACCACGGCAACGCCAGCGCGGCGCCCGCCGCCAGCGCCGCCGCCCATTTCCTCCAGGCCGCGCGCTCACGGGCGTCCGGAAGCAGCCACACAACCAAAGCAACAACGCCTATGCCGGCGGCGACGCCCTTCGTCAGAATCGCCGCGGCCAGCGAAATGGCGTAAACGGCCGGCCGGCCCGCTATTAGCGCGGCCATGGCTATCGTGATCCACAGCGACAGCAACGCGTCTGTCAGGCAGACGCGTGAGAGTATGTGCCAAAGCGGATTCGATAACAACAGCGCCGCGGCCAGGAATCCACGCCAACCGCCCAGCCAATAAAACAGCAATGCGGGAACCAGCGCCCCGGCCAACAGTGACGGCAGCCTCAGCGCCAACGCCGCCTGATCGATCAGCAAAACGGAGACTGCCGATGCCCAGTAAAGCAGCGGCGGCTTGAAGAGTGCGTATCGTCCCAGAAACTTAGGCGTCAGCCAGTCGCCATCCTCAAGCATGCGAAAGACAATATGGCTGTATACGGCTTCGTCCTGCGCGGCGATTTGCCCCAACGGATCGATGTAACCGCTGCCCAGGCCTACCGTGGAGACGTTGTAGGACAGACGGAGAAAAGCGCAAACAAAGACCAGCAAAGCCAGCCCGGCGCGAAGCATCCCTCTATTATTGCCGCTGAAGCTCGGAGCGCGGCCCGCATTCCGAGTTCGTTTGATCATGGATTACTCGCCATCCCAGCCGCGTTTTTCGCACCACTAGCGTAAACAGGCCCGTCTTGTCGCCGCCCCATTCCTGTCTCCGAATCAGCGTGTACCGGCCTGTCACAATCGCCAGGTCTCCGCTCAACGGACGTACATGCAACGCGGAGAACGTCGTCTTTCCCATGCGTTCCCCATCGGGATACGCTCGCAGGTACCGCGCTAAAACGGCATCTGTTCCCCTGGACACCTCCGCGCCGACAAAGGTGGTCTCACCCGATTTCTCGTAGCTTTGCATATAGGCCTTCAAATCGCCCCGATTCCAGTCCTCGGCCGACTTCCGGACCAACGCCAGAATCGCCTCCGTTTGCGTCTGCGCCGAAGCAGGCAACACACTCAATAGCACCATGGTAAGCAACATGATATTTGACCGCAGCTCCTATCTCAGGTTCCGGCTGAACATAAATGTCCCAAAATCAGTAAGTTATCGTTTGGTGCATTTATCGCCCATCCCTACATCCTCGTGCCATCCCAATGTCGATTCTACAGTTTCAGCCAACTCCGCCGATGAAGCAGGAGTATGACGCAGACGCAACTTGACACCAGCACCCATTTGGGATTTCAACTGAGCCTGCTGAAATTGTCTTCAATCCAGGGACAAAACGGAAATGCAGCCACCGATGACGCCAGCCGGGAGGCTCGCCAGTTGGAAGCATTAGTGGACCGCGTCCTCGCATCCTCCCGCCGGTAGGACTGGCCTTGCAGGCCGGGCCACGGTCTCATTTTCCTGGCGGCTAATCCACGCGCGCAAAACTCCGGCTCCCCACGCTCACAAACTTCGCGCGTCCGTCCGCGCCCAAGGTGAAGCAATAAGGGCCTGCGCTCTCATGGCGGAAACAATCTCCTCCGGTTGGCTCCAACGGAACGACTCTCCCCATCGCGCCCACTTTCAGCTTCCCGCCCTCCTCCGTTACCGACAGCGTCCTTGTGTACTGCCGGTAGACTCCAATCAGCTTCGATGGCACGAGCGCCGGGTTCGCCGGCCGGCTCTGCTGCGCCGGGATGGGCAGTCCGGTCAGTTGCCCCAGAGCCTTATTCGCCAAACGGGTCAGGTTCGCGCCACCGCGATTGGCTATGGCAATCACCGCCGTTTTCCTATCCGGCAGAATCACCAGGTGGCTGGCATAACCAAAACGCGCCCCACCATGTCTCCACACTTTCATGCCGCCGGAATCGCTGACGCCGATCCCGTAGCCGTATTGGCTTGTTCCATCGGCTTGTGCCGCCTGTGGCAACGTCATCCTGGACACCACGGACGCCGGGATTGACTGACGTCCCTCGATCATTCCGCCATTCATCAACGCAATCGCCATTCGCGCAAAATCACGGCCGCTGGTGAACATGGAGCCCGCCGGCCAATAGCCGGAGTGATCCGCCGCCGGGCGTCCGATCACAACCTCTTTGCGCTCGTTCTCGATGTGGCCTTGCGCCAGTGGATAGGTCATGGCGATTGTCGGCCGGAAGGTCGTGCGTTTCATTCCCAGCGGCTCGAACACGGTTTCCTTCATGGCGTCGGCAAAGGCCATTCCGGAAACTGTTTCGAGAAGCCGCCCGGCCATGGCATAGCCAAGATTGGAATAAGAAAAGATCTCTCCCGGTTTAGCGAACAGAGTGTCCGGCTGCAAGCCGGCGATGTTGACCGCCAGCGCGCCGTCGTCGTGCGAGCCGAACATCAGCGTGCGGTCCATCAGGCCGGAGGTGTGGCTGAGGAGTTGATGCGCCGTCAGCTTGCGCAGGGCCGGATCGAGATCGCGAATGTGATCGCCCACGGGTCCGTCCATCCTGAGCCTCCCGATCTCCGCCATCGCCGTCACGGCAGCCCCGACAAACATCTTAGTTGTGGAACCCACGCGGAACAGGTGGTCCGGGGTCACCGGCTCGCCGGTCTCGACGCTGGCTTTGCCGAAGCCTTTGGCGTATGCGACGCGGTCGCCCTGAACGGCCACCAGAACCAGACCTGGAATCCGTTGGGCAGCCAGCTCGTCGCCGGCGATCCGGTCGAGCGCGGCGAAATCCTGTGCGCCGGCTGCCGCCGCCAAAGACAGGACAAGGATGATTCCGGTTCTCATTGGCATATCTTACACCCGGGCGCGTTATGCTTTTCTCTGGAGGCGCACATGAGGCGACGAACGGCATTGGCATGGTTAGGCTCGGCGGCTGTGCTCGGCGGCCAGAGTGACGAGCCCGAGTTCACCCCGCGGCGGCTTATGCAGCCCATCCGCCCGATCACGGACGCGCAGACGATCAAGGCGGATGAGGTATCAGGCCAGGTGCGCGGCGAAGAGCTGGTGATTGGAGTGACGGTAAACAAAGAGTCGCGAGCCTATCCCATCAACATGCTCACCGGACCGCAGCGTGAGATTATTAACGACCAGCTCGGAGGGAAAGCGATTGCCGCCACCTGGTGACACCTCTGCTACAACGGCGTAGTTTACGACCGCAATGTGAGTGGAAAACTGCTGACGTTCGGCGTCTCCGGAATGCTCTGGAACCGCAGCCTGGTTATGTATGATGTCGAGACGAAATCGAACTGGAGCCATATTCTCGGGCGCGCCATGGATGGAGAAATGAAAGGCACGCGGCTCGAGATGCTGCCGAGCGAGATGACCACCTGGGACGGCTGGCGCAAGGCTCACCCCGATACTACGGTGTTGAATCTTTCACGCACGCACCAGGGATTCACCAAAGATTTCTACAAGGATCCCGCGGCGTGGGTCTATGGCTGGAGCGTGGGGCGCAATCAGTACCACGCCGGCATGGAGGCGCTCGCCAAGGATCCGGTGTGGAACGTCGAAACAGGCGGTGATACGCTTCTGGTCGTCTTCGATCCTACGAGCACGCTCGCGCAGCTTTACTCGCGTCGTGTTCGAAGCCGCACTTTGTCATTCAGCGCTGCCGGGGATGGCAGGATGAAGGACTCCGAAACCGGGTCGATATGGGAGATGAGCACCGGGTCGGCGGTCAGCGGAACACTCAAGGGGAACCGCCTGGAGCAAAGGCTGGGCATGCTGTCCTACCGCCGTGCGTGGAACGATTTCTATCCGAAGAGCCAAGCCGCCGAGCCGCGTTAGCCGTCAGATCCGTTCGCAATCCGCGGTTCGCTCATTCACCAGTTTGCCGGTATTGCGCGTCGAGGCGGGCTCGAACAGCAGCACGTGCACTTCCTTTTCGGCGACGGGGCAATGTTCCACTCCGCGCGGAATAATCACGAATTCCCCCTCCGCAATTTCCATATCGCCCTCGCGCAACTTCATTGTGAAGCGCCCTTTGACGACCAGAAACAACTCATCCTCTTCGTCGTGATGGTGCCAGAGAAAAGAGCCCTGAAACTTCACAAGCTTGACGGCCTGGCCGTTAAGCTCACCGGCGATCTTCGGACGCCAGTGTTCGTCGAAAGCCGCAAACTTATCCGCGAGACTGACTTTGGTTACCTGCGCCACTTTGCTCGCCTATGGTTCGGCGACGACCTTTCTCGCGCGGGGCGGCGGCGCTGAGTAGGTCGCAACCATGCTCTCGTTGCCGTCCGAGTCAATCGCCTTCACCCCGAAGACATAGTTGTCGATGTCGACTCCCGGGATTAGCAACTGTGTCGCTTTGCCGGCAAAAATCTCTTTCTCCCAGAAGGGCGCCAGCGTGGAGCGCATCACGACGGCGTAACCGGCCAGGTCGGGGACAGGCGCCGCTTCCTTCCAATTGAGCAGCGCATCATAACCGGATTTGCCCCGGCCGAGATTCGCCGTGGTAGTGGTTTCTCCGAAGCGGGTTCTTTGGACCGTCGTGACGGGCGAAGGCGGCGCCAGCGCCAGGCTGGCGGCGACAGCCGCTTTAATCCGGCTGACGTGGGCGACGTATTCCGGGGAAGCGTTCGCCAGCGTATCGGTAGCGGAATGCTGGTGGGCGTAGTTTTCCACCGCGCTGGTGAAACGCACGGCCGGGAAGCCTTCGACATCGAAGGCAGTATGATCGCCGCCGCGGCCGAAGCGGTCGTGGCGGAAGATCAGGTGCGTTTCCATTCGGGGATAATAGCGCTCGCCGATCTCCTTGATATAGCGTGCAAGCTGGCGTGAAGGCGAGTCCTGCGGGTCTGCGGAGAACACGCGCACGGCCCGGTTGATCCTGCGTCCGTCGCCCGACAGCTCGGTGCCGATGATGTCGCTGTTGAGAACCGCTTCGATCACCTGCTTTTCGGCGCGCGCCTTTTGGGCGTGCAGCGTTGCGCCAACCAAGCCGATTTCCTCGCCGGCAAAGGCGACGAAAACGAGCGTTTTCTCGAACTCGTGCGCGGCGAGAACGCGGGCAAGTTCGATGGCCGCCGCAACGCCGCTGGCATCATCGCTGACACCGGGCGCGGCAAGCTGAGCGCCTCGCTCCTGTTCTTCAGGCGTCGGATCGCCGCCCGGGGCGCGTCTCGCGTCGCGCAGATTGAGCGAATCGTAATGGCCGCTGATGAGCACCTGCCGCTCGGGGAAGCGAACGCCTGGCAACACCGCAACCACATTGACCAGCTCAACGTCACGGAATATGCGGCTCTGCTTTTTGAGCTTGTATGCATCAAAGCGGACTTGGAGGCGCGGGCCGGCTTGACGGAACTGGTCCGCGATCCAGCGGCGCGCCGCGCCGATGCCCCGCGTAGGATGCTCCGTTTCGCTGAAGTTACCGCGGGTTTCAAACGATTCCAGTTTTTCCAAAGACCCTTCGATGCGTTTGGCGTCGATGGATTCGACAATCTTTTCCACGAGCGGATTGCGCGACTTCGAAGCGGTCTGGCCGAACAGGGACGCAGCCGAAACAACAATCAGTAGGGTTCGCATAGCCTTACTAGGGAAGTTTGCATGCGGCGGGAGAAAAGCGGACATTTGTTACTGTCCTCTTTTTGCGGCTTGAGATGACGCCGGTGTTCAGCCCGATCGTATTCAGGCCGCCGAAGAAACGGGCGTGCTCGATCTTCATGCAGCGGTCCATCACCACTTCGAGGCCGGCTTGGCGGGCGCGATCCGCCGCCGCTTCATGAATCACGCCGAGCTGCATCCAGACGACTTTGGCGCCGATGGCGATGCTTTCTTCCACCAGTGCCGGAACGGCCGCGTTCTCCCGGAATATATCGACCACATCCACGGGCCCCGGAATCTCTCGCAGAGATCCGTAACAGCGCAAACCCAGCACCTGTTTCTCGCGCGGGTTGACGGGAATGACACTGTAGCCTTCCGCCAATAGATAAATCGCCGCGTAATGGCTGGGACGGAACGGATTTGAGGAAAGCCCGACCATCGCTATGTTGCGATACCGCTCGAGGATTCGCAGCCGGTCGGCTGCCGTGATGGCGAACGGCGAATTCGAGCTAACGCCGTCGGGTTGACTCATGCGGCCGCCTTCCGAAGCGCCTGGTCGAGGTCCCATAGAATGTCGTCGATCTCTTCAATGCCCACCGAGAGGCGGATGAGATCGTCCGTAGTGCCGCAGGCGATTTTTTCCTCGTCACTCAATTGCTGATGCGTCGTTGAGGCGGGATGGATCACCAGACTCTTGGCGTCGCCGACATTGGCCAGGTTCGAGAACAATTCACAGGCCTCGATAAAGCGCCGTCCCGCGGCCAGGCCGCCTCGGATGCCGAACGTAAGAATCGCCCCTGCGCCGGCGGGCAGGTACCTTTCGGCCAGCCCGCGGTAGCGGCTGGACGCAAGGCCGGGATAGCTGACCCAGGCGACCGCCGGATGGTTTTCCAGAAACTGCGCCACTGCCAGGGCGTTGTCGGAATGGCAGCGCATGCGCAGCTTCAGCGTTTCCACTCCCTGCAGAAACAGAAACGAGTTGAACGGGCTGAGCGCCGGCCCGAAGTCTCGCAAGCCTTCCACGCGAGCCTTCATGATGAACGCAAAATCGCCGAAGGTTTCCCAGAAACGAATGCCGTGGTAGCCTTTGCTTGGCTCCAGAAGCTGCGGGAACACACCCGAGCCCCAATCGAAACGGCCGCTGTCGACGATCACTCCTCCGATGGACGTGCCGTGCCCGCCGATGAACTTGGTGGCCGAGTGCAGCACGATATCCGCTCCGTAATCGATGGGGCGGCACAAGTAGGGGGAAGCGAAGGTATTATCAATCACCAGCGGAACGTCCGCCAGGTGCGCGATCCGCGCCACCGCTTCGATGTCAAGTACGTTCATTCGCGGGTTGGCGATGGTCTCTCCGTAGAGCAGGCGCGTGCGCGGCGTGATGGCGCGGCTGAAGTTCTCAGGATCGTCCGGCTCAACAAACACCGTCTGTATTCCCAACCGGCGCATGCTGATGTCCAGTTGCGTGTAAGTGCCTCCGTACAGAGTGCTGGCCGCCACGATTTCATCGCCGGATTGCAGCAGACTGGCAAACGTGATGAACTGCGCCGCCTGTCCGCTGCCCACCGCCAGAGCGCCGACGCCACGTTCCAGCGACGCCATCCGCTCCTCAAACACCGCCGTCGTCGGATTCATGATCCGCGTGTAGATGTTGCCGAACCGCTGGAGATTGAACAGGTGCGCGGCCTGTTCCGTGTCTTCAAAAACGTAAGAAGTGGTCTGGTAGATCGGGACCGCGCGCGCGCCCGTCTCCGCATCCGGCCGGTGCCCGGCGTGGAGCGCGCGCGTGGCGAATCCGAAAACGCGGTCGCTGGACATGAGCTACAGCTTGTTCAGGCCTTCGGTCAATTCCACGTATGCACCCCAGGGATCGGTGAAGAACGCTATGGCGATGCCTAGCTGCGGCACCTTGCGGTAGGGCACGTCGAACTTGATGCCCTGCTCCTCCATCTTTTTTACGAATTGTTCAAGGCCTTGAATTTCAAACCCGATGTGATCGATGGAGCGGCCCTTGGTGGGTTCGGTTTTGGTATCCGAAGGCGAGAAGGAGAGGTTGACGCCCGGCAGATCCGCGGCGTCGAAGCGGCCGCGCTTGCCCGGTTTGGCCCCGAAAAGTTTGGCGTACCAGGCTTGGGTTTCAAGCACCGCGGTGTTGAAGAAATGGATGTGGTGATGAGCGATGGGAACACTCATGGCGGCGTCTTCGGTAAGCTCGACCTTGGCCTCATCCGGCGTCATCACGAAAGCCTGCCGTGTTTCCGGCATGCGGCGGACAATCTTGAATCCGAGTTTTTCGCATTTTTCCAGGTAGGAATCGAGGTTCTTCACTTTGAAGCCGAGGTGATTGACCGCCGATCCTTCCGAACCGCCGGAAACGGCAGCCTTGCGGACCATTACCAGCGCGTCGGGGAATTTGTAGACTTCGACGGTGGCGAGTTTGACGATTTGCGCGCCCATGAAATCGACCCAGAACTTGCGGGAAGCGTCCGGGTCGGTGGTGTTCAGATGCAAGTGCCCCATGGCGACGCCCATCTGATTGGGAGCAGGCAGTTGCGCGGACGCCGCGGCCGCCATAAGCAGAGTCGGGAAAACGAAACGCATAGTTTTGATATTAAGCCAAACGGAACTGATGGTGTCGCCGGGCGGCGCTAGCGCTTGCCGCTCTTGTACCACTTGGCGACGACGCCCATGGCTGGCTTGTTCCAGGGCGTGTGAGACGGGTCGCCGGGACCGCCGAAACCATTGGTCCCCACCTTCCACCAATAGACGCCCTGAAACCAAGGCTTGTCATAGAAGCCGCGAAACACGGCTTCGTAGCAGCGTGCCTGCTCGTCCAGGGAAATTCCGCGCGAGGTTTCATCCCAGGGCTTTTTATGAGGCGCAGTGAGACTTGCGAAGCCGGCTTCGGGGAAGATAACCGGCTTTCGAAATCGCCGGTGGACAAGCTCGACTTTGCCGGCTACAGCCATGGTGGAAAGATCGTCGGGCAAAGGGTAGTAGTTGTTGAGTCCGATGTAGTCGAGAGCGTCCCAGAAGCGGACGGATTCGAACTCGACGCCCCAATTGGCGGAGTAGACCAGCGGACCGCGGTAAATCTCGCGGGCGCGCGCAATGAGCGACCGCCATTTAGCCTCATGTTTGCTGAGGCGGGAGAATTCGACGCCGACCGAGAACATCTCCGCCTGGATCCTTGCGGCCAGCGCGGCATAGTGCTCGAGAAAAGCGCGGTATTCGGCGAACCAGAGCTTGCGATCCGGTTCGGCGGCAAAGTCCAGATCCGTTGGCGCGCTGCGCGGTACCCAGATCTGCGGCTTCAAAAACACGCGGATGCCTTTTTGCCGCGCAACGCGGCTCAGGTTCTCTATCGCGCTATCTCTTTCCCAGAATCGTGAGCCCGAAAAGCGCACTCCCGGCTGGCCAGGGCGCGTGAATCCATAGGGCACGAACGCTACCGCATTTACTCCGAATTCCGGCAGGCTCTCGAGAATGCGCCGCGCGCGTTCGGAGGCGTAAACATCGGGCCATTCCGCCGTGAAATTGACGCCTCGATGAAAGGGCAGCGCGCGCCCGGGGATGGTAGCGGCGGCGGCCAGGGCGATCGCAACTCGTCGGGTCATGCTGTTTTTCAGTGTAGCGTGGCGTGATACAATCGCCGCGTCATGGAAAGAAGGCAGTTTCTTGCTTTGGCTCCGGGTGCGGCGATGGCCGCCGGCGAGGGCCCGTTTCTGAAAGGAATCTGCGGCGTCATATTCCCCCCGCAAATGCCGCTCACCGAACAACTCCGGCAGGCTCGCAACGCCGGATTCGCCGGAATTGAGGTTCGCCTGGGCCGAGGTCTCGACCTTACGGCAACACGCGATGAAGCGCAACGCGTCGCCGAGGCATCGCGCAAATCCGGCGTCGCCATTGTCAGCCTGTGGGTGTCGGGCGCCCTGGGGGAGACTCCGCTGAACCATCATGACCCCGCTGTACGGGCCAAAGGCGTCGAGGCCATCCACAAAGCGATCGATCTGGCGAAATGGGTTGGTTGCGGGGCACTGCTGATCGTGCCGGGCCGGCTTGGCAACGGCGCGCGCTTCCTTTACGGATACCAGGAGACTTGGGACCGCGTAACTGAGCAGTTGCGCAACTGCGTAGCGCATGCCGCCGAATCCCGCGTTTACCTGACGCCGGAAAACGTCTGGAACAAGTTTCTGGTGAGCCCGCTCGAGATGCGCACGTTTGTGGACCAGTTTCAGAGCCCGTGGGTGCAAACGCATTTCGATATCGGTAATATCATGCAGTTCGGCTATCCGCAGGACTGGATTCTCACGCTGGGCTCGCGGATCAGGCGCGTTCACGTCAAGGACTACAAACTGAGCCAGCGCGCCGAGCAAGGGCGGTTTGTGGATCTTCTCGAGGGGGATGTGGATTGGAAGGACGTGATGGCCTGCTTCAAGAAAATCGGATACCGCGGCTTTATGTGCCCGGAAATCGGGGCGCGGCCGGACGATCCCGATCATCTTAAGAAAGTTTCGCTAGCGCTCGACAAAATTCTCGCCCTCGCTTGATCCGATAATAAGAGTAAAGCCTTCGATGAACCTGAACGACCGTTATACACAGGAAACCGGCACGGTCTATCTGACCGGGATACAAGCGTTGGTGCGGCTGCCGATGGAGCAAATGCGGCGGGACCGCGCCGCGGGACTGCGAACCGGGGCGTTTATTTCAGGCTATGAGGGATCGCCGCTCGGCGGCTACGATCTGGCGCTGGCCCGCGTAAAGAGCCTGTTAAAAGGGCTCGATATTCATGTGTGGCCCGCGGTGAACGAGGATATGGCGGCGACGGCGATCTTCGGCAGCCAAATTCACCATGTCGTGGGCGAGTCGAAATACGACGGCGCTGTGGGTATTTGGTACGGGAAAGGGCCGGGAGTGGACCGCTCGGGCGACATCCTGCGGCACGCCAACCTGGCGGGAACGCCTGGCCAATGCGCCGCCCTGGTGCTGGCCGGCGACGATCATGCCTGCAAGAGTTCATCGATTCCGCATCAGAGCGACTTCAGCCTGATGAATGCCGCGATTCCCGTTCTGTTCCCCGGCAATACGCAGGAGGTGCTGGATTACGGGCTCTTGGGCATTGCGCTGTCACGCTACACAGGGGCCTGGTGCGGGCTGAAATTGTTGACCCAGGTGTGCGATGGCGGCGGCACCCTGCAAGTATCGCCTCAACGGTCAGCCGCCGTGATGCCGCAGG
>Ga0187893_10004654_pt1 | contig 25805 bp, 11 predicted proteins | sample MA1701074metaG_FD_139574 | JGI IMG/M metagenome (GOLD analysis project Ga0187893, IMG submission 139574) | White microbial mat communities from a basaltic lava cave in the Kipuka Kanohina Cave System on the Island of Hawaii, USA - MA170107-4 metaG ... | reverse complement strand
CCGTTTTATCTGGCCTCCATGGGGGTCGCCCGGTGACTGCAACAGTCACGCCGGTAAATATGGGGAATTGACCCCATTGCGACAATGGGGAGGGAGTGGCTCCGGCCTCTCCCTTACCCTCTTACGGCCTTCAGACAGGCGTTGCCGCGCTCCGCGGCTACGTTGGGTTTGTAAATCTTTCTTTTTCACTTACCGCGAAGCGGTTGCGGCCGCCTTCCGCTAACTTCGCAGAACCTTTAGTCCCTGATCCTTGGTCTGCTGTTTAGCAAGCTCAGACTCCAAGCTCCAGATTCGCAGCCAAAATTGCCTTCCGGCTTCTAAACTCAAATCAACCTCACCTCTCTAAAGGAACATCCATTTCCCGAAGGCCGCAACCGCTTCGCGGTTGAGCCACCTGGGAGAACGCTGACCCAACGTAGCCGCGTAGCGCGGCAACGCCTGTCTGGAGGCCGTAACCGCTTCGCGGTATCAATCACCGGCTTTAGCCGCGTGGTTCTTCAACTTCTACCTATAAAAGCTCGCTGCATGTCTTTGGACACCACCGGGTTTAGCCATTGAGTAGTTTTCACTCTTCTACGCCTAGGTCGAACTTGATGCACCACGCGGCTAAAGCCGGTGGTGTCTAAAGAATTCGAGGCACCTCCACTAGGCTGAAATTGATTAACCACGCGGCTAAAGCCGGTGGTATCGAAGGACACCCCGAGTAAAAGACCCAAGACCAAAGCCCTAAGACCTAAAGCCCAAGACGCCAATCGCCAATCCGCAATCGGCAATCGGCAATGTATTCATTCGTATCGCAGCGCTACCATCGGATCTACTTTTGTGGCGCGACGGGCCGGGAGCAAACACGCCAACAGCGAAATCACAAATAGCAGTGGGGTGACGAGCGCGAAAGTCGCCAGATCATGCGCCGTCACCCCAAATAACAATCCCTGCATTAAGCGAGTAAGTGCCAGCGCGGCGACTACGCCAATGCTTACTCCGGCAAGGGAAAGCAGTGCCGCCCGGCCTAAGACCAGGCGCAGCACGTCTCTCCGCTGCGCGCCGAGAGCCATGCGGACCCCGATGTCATGTGTCTGTTGGTTCACGGTGTAGGAGATAACCCCGTAGATCCCCACCGCGGCGAGCACCAAGGCCAGCAAGGCGAACACGCCAATAAGCAGGGCCGGATAACGACGCATGAAGGTCGCCGGCGTATCCGCAATCACCTGCCGCATCGGACGGACGTCGGAAATGGTTACTCCAGACTCCAGTGCCTGACTTTCGTTGCGGATAATCGCGGCGAGCGAAGCAGGCTCAACTTCAGTGCGTGCCACCACCACTCTGGAGGTGCCGGGAGACGAATCTTGTAAATAGGGGTAATAGACGATTGGTGTCTGCTGGGCATCGAGGCCATTAATCTTTTCATCGCCAACAACTCCAACAATCTCGTAAGGTGTGGAATCGTCACCCGTGAAGATCAGACGTTCGCCCACTGCCTGCCGCTGTCTAAATACCAACCGCGCGAGCGTTTGGTTCACTATCAGGGCGCCGGGCGCATTGAGATCATCGCGGCTTGAAAAGTAGCGGCCGCTGAGTAGAGGCATTCCCATCACCGCGAAGTAATTGGCACTAACGTCTCGGATGTTTGCCTCAGGTTCCTGGCCCGGGGCCGGCCGTGGCTGGCGCGCATCGTAAAAGCGAGTGGTGTTGCCGCCTCGAAGCGGAGTGATGTTGATGGTTCCCGCAGCAGTCACGCCCGGCAAAGACTCAAGCCTGTTAAGCAGCTGTTGATGAAAAGTAAAAACCTTTTGCGTGTCTTCATAGCCGGTTGGCGGCAGGCGAAGGTTTAGCGTCAGAAGATTTTGCGGATCAAATCCGGGATTTACTTCCAGCAACCGGTTCAGACTTTTAAACATCAATCCCGCACCAACCAGAAGCACGAGTGCGAGTGCCAATTCGGCGACCACCAGAAGGCTGCGCAGTCTGGTGCGAGCAGCAGCGCTTGTGGTTCTCCCACCCTCCTTCAGAGCAGATTGCAAATCGAGCTTAGAAGCGAGCCAGGCTGGAGCCAGTCCAAAAACAATTCCCGTAACGAGCGAGAGGGAAAAGGTAAATGCGAGAATACGATTATCGATTGAGAGATTAGTCAGATAAGGCATTGTGCTTAGCAGTTGGTTGGGAACGGCTGCCACGAGCAGATCGACACCCCAGCGCGCCAACAACAAGCCAACCACTCCGCCTGTCAGACTTAACAGCATACTTTCGACCAGTAGCTGCCGCAGTAAGCGTGCACGTCTCGCGCCCAGAGCGGCTCGGATGGCCAATTCTTTTTGCCGGCCCGCCGCCCGCACCAACAAAAGGTTGGCAATGTTTGCGCAGGCGATCAGCATGACAAAGGCGACCGCGGCTAACAGCGTCAACAACAAAGGCTTGATTCGGCCCACAAAATATTCATGTAAAGGTTTGAGGACGATGGCGGTGCCAGCGTGAGAGTCAGCGTGGTCCGCAGCGATCCGCTGGCCAATAGGACTCATCCCCACCTGCGCTGCTTCCAGGCTGACACCCGGTTTCAGACGTGCAATCACATTTACCCAGTGCATGAAGCGGCGGCGGGCCTGCATCTCGCTCGGTACTAAAGGCACCCACAGTTCCGCTTCCCCGCGGGGTGCAAACTGAAATGAAGCAGGCAACACGCCGACTACGGAATAAACGTTTTCGTTTAAGGCGAGAGTTTTCCCGATCACCTGGGTATCGCCGCCAAAGAATTTTTGCCATCCGCCAAAACTGAGCACCACAACCTTTTCTGCGCTTGGTTGGTCTTCGCCGTCGCGGAACAAGCGGCCCAGTACTGGCTGGACACCGAGAACGTCAAAGAAATTGGCGGTGACGCGGCCGGCCGCAACAATCTCGTTCCCTTCGTTTCGTCCCATTACAAAACTGCCGCCACCGCTGTAAGCGGCCATTGCGGCGAAGACCTGATTCTGTTTCCAGTCGAGATAATCCGGATACGAGGCTTCGCGCTGCTGAAAGCTTTGTTGCGGTGTACGCTCGAACAGGTGGACCAGAGACTGTGGGTCCTGGTAAGGCAAGCTGCGCAGCAAGGTAGCGTTAACCACTGTGAAGATGGCCGTGCTGGCCCCGATGCCCAGTGCAATCGTGATCAACGCGATGGCTACAAATCCCGGGCTTTTGGCAAGGCTTCTTAAACCATACCGAATGTCTTTAAGTAGTGTGTCCATCTTTATTTGGTCTTTGGTCTTTGGTCTTTGGCCTTTGGGCTTTGGGCTTTGGGCTTGGTCTTGGGCCTTAGGCCTTAGGTCTTTGGTCTTCAAAACTCGGTAATCCCACCCACGGCAGTGGGTGGTTGGTTCAGATCCTTTCTACAAAACGGCAATGAACATAAGGCGGAATCCCACCCACGGCAGTGGGTGGATGTTTTCAGATCCTTTCTAACAACGGCAAAGAACATAAAGTGGAATCCCACCCACGGCAGTGGGTGGATGTTTTCAGATCCTTTCTACAAACGGCAAAGAACATAAGTGGAATCCCACCCACGGCAGTGGGTGGATGTTTTCAGATCCTTTCTAACAACGTCAAAATCAAACATAGTCAACACTCCATTTTGTCTAGAAAGGATCTGAACTAACCACCCACTGCCGTGGGTGGGATCTCCACCGCTTGGTGGTCGCACTTATTTAGAAAGGATCTGAACTAACCACCCACTGCCGTGGGTGGGATTTCCCACCGCTTGGTGGTCGCACTTATTTAGAAAGGATCTGAACTAACCACCCACTGCCGTGGGTGGGATTACAGACCCAAAAACCAAGCCCCAAGACCTAAGTCCCGAGCCCTTAACGACACCAATCGGCAATCAAAAATCGAAAATCGGCAATGCCTTCATTCGGTTCGCAGCGCCACCAGCGGATCGACCTTTGCTGCCCGTCGAGCCGGGAGGTAGCACGCTACCAGGGCCACCAAACCCAAAAATACAAAGACCACCGCAAAAATCCATGGGTCAGTCGGAGTTACTTCAAACAACAAACCACTCATTAATCTTGTTAGCGCCAAGGCACCCGCAAGCCCGAGCACTTCACCAATCAGCACCAAGGTCATCCCATTACCGAGGACGAGCTTCAGAACGTCTGGCACCCGCGCGCCCAGCGCCATCCGAATGCCGATCTCCTGCGTCCGCTGTATGACCGAGTAAGACAAGAGCCCGTAGATTCCGACTGCCGCCAAAAGCAACGCCAGACCACCAAACATTCCCATCAAAATCATGTTCAGTCGTGGTTGAGCAATGCTGTCAGCAACAATTTTTTCCATCGTCTTGATATTGGCGATGGGTTGGTTTGGATCAATTTCCAGGACGGTTTTGCGAATTGCCGGCACCAGGGACTCTGGCTCGGTCTGCGAACGAAGCAAAACCGTCATGTCTTGCAACGGCGCCTGCGGCGCAGGGATGTAGTAGGCCGGCTCAGCCTCCGCGTTTAATCCACTCGACTTTATGTCGCGCGCAATCCCAATAATCTCGAAGGAAGTGAGTTTCTTCTGTTCCCAGATTCGTGCCGGCGGACTCGGCCGCAGTCGTTGTCCCAGGGGTTCCTGGTCGGGAAAAAACGTGCGCACGAATGCCTCGTTGACAATCACAACCCCCGAATGGTCCTGATCATCGCGGGCCGTAAATTCCCGCCCCCTTAAGATCCGGGTACCAACAGTTCGGAAGTAGTCCCAACTAACTGGATGGAAGTTAGCTGAACGTCTCTCGGAAGCTGCGCTTTGAGGCCGACCCTCGATAGCGAAGCTATCAATCCAATTTGCTTCAAGTGGATGATCATAGGCCACGGCCACTGAGCTAACGCCAGGGATATTCTTCAGGCGTTCCAGGAGCTGATTGAAGAAGCTATTGATCTGGTAAGTTTCCTGGTATCTCGACTGCGGCAACGACAGGCTTAGCGATAACACCTTCTCAGGCTTGAACCCTGGATCAACCTGGCGCAATCGCCAGAACGTCTTGATCAGTAATCCCGACCCAATCACCAGCATCACTGCCATAGTTACCTGCAAAACGACCAGTAGCCGCCGCAATCCGTGACGCATGCTGTGCGATCCGGAACTCCGCTGACCCTGTTCCATCGTCTCCTGTAAATCAGGTTTTGAGGCCTGCCAGGCGGGTAAAAAGCCGAAGGCCAGGCATGTCAGCAGGGCGAGCAGTGAGGTAAATCCCAGTACAGGCAAGTCCATCTGTACCTGGTCCAGCCGAGGTATCTCTTGCGGGATGAACCTGGTCAGCGTCTGAACCCCAAAAACTGCCACAGCAACACCAGCGGCTGCACCAGCCAGAGAGAGGAGGAACCCTTCCATAAAGAATTGGCGCATCAACTGCCAGCGCCCCGCTCCCAGTGCTGCCCGGATGGCGATCTCCTTGCTCCGAGCTGCGTGCTGGGCCAGGATGAGTCCGGCGATGTTCGCGCAGGCGATCAATAACACCAGCGCCACAGCCCCTAGCAAAACCAGCAAAGCCGGTTTTACGTCTCCCACGACTTCCTGCATGAACGGATTTACCAGAATCCCTTCGTCTTTGTTCTCCGCATATGCTTGTTCCAGCCGAGCCCCAATGATGTTCATCTCTGATTGGGCCTGCTCAAGCGTAATGCCCGGCTTCAGGCGGCCAATCACACCCAAAACATGCGCTCTTCTGTTGGCTGCCCACTCGGCGCTAAAAGACATAGGTGTCCAGAATTGCTGGGTGTCCGGATTGAACGAGATAGCTCCCGCAGTGGTGGGCCAAGCGGGAAAGATCCCATCGGGCATCACACCCACAACCGTGTAAGGCGCATCGTTAAGTGAAATTGTTCGACCAATTATGTCGGGGCTGCCACCAAAGCGCCTTTGCCATAGACCATGGCCCAGGATGACAACCTGACCCTTCCCGGGCTCGTATTCTTCCTTTAGGAATGGACGACCCAGTACGGGCTCAACACCAACCACTTGGAAATAGCCCACACTTGCCCGGGTTCCCTGAAGTTGTTCGGGCTCGCCCTGGCCGGTGAGAGTCAAAGTTGAGGCCCCGAACGCCGCGAGGCCTTCAAAGACTGTGTTCTGTTTTTTCCAATCGAAGAAATTTGCCGGCGTTACGCGCCATTGCCCATAAACAGGAACGTTTTCCCAGAGGGAAACAAGCCGCTCCGGCTCGCGATAGGTCAGAGGTTGCAACAGCACCGCATTGACCACACTGAAGATCGCAGTATTGGCGCCGATACCCAGGGCCAGCGTCACCACCACCACCGCCGTGAAGCCCGGCCGCCTCAACAAAGTGCGAATGCTATAAAGAAGGGCTTTAAATAGAAAGTCCATGGGTCTTTGGTCTTTTATCTTTGGTCTTTGGTCTTTGGTCTTTGGTCTTCGGTCTTCGGTCTTCGGTCTTGGGACTTTGGTCTTTGTCTTGGCTATTTGCTGGTGTCGCTATCCGCTAGCCAATCGGCAATCCGAAATCGGCAATCGGCAATGTCTTCATTCGTACCTCAGCGCCACCAATGGGTCCGTCTTGGCTGCGCGCCTGGCCGGAAGCCAACAGGCAAGCAAAGCTACTCCGGCTAGCAAGAGCGACACCGCAGTAAATGTAAAAAGATCCAAAGCCTTTACTCCGAAAAGCAGTGAGGCTATTAATCGCGTCAAAGCGAACGATGCCGCCAGTCCCAGTCCCACTCCCAGCAACGTCAGCCTCATTCCCTTACTCACCACCAAGGCAACAATGTTTCCTGGCGTGGCGCCTAGTGCCAGCCGAACTCCAATCTCACCCGTGTGTTCAACCACGAAGTAAGCCAGCACTCCATAAATGCCCACCGAAGCCAGTAACAGAGCGAGTGCTGCGAACGAAGTCAGTAGAATCATCCCCGTCCGCCGCTGCGCCGTTTCTTCACCCAACAACTCGTCCATCGTCGACACACTCGAGACGGGTTGGTTCGGATCCACGGCTTGTACCGCAGCCCTGACGCCCGCGATTAGGTCGTAGGGATTTCCGGTCGTTCGAATGGCCAGATCCCTGGGGGCAAACCAGGGCTGGGTTCGCACCTGTGCGTGTGGCAGATACATTTCAGCTTTGACTGGCTCTTCCAAACCCATCTGCCTTACGTCGGCAGCTATTCCAACGACTGTGTGCCAGGGCAGACCCTCGTCAGGGTCGGCGAGCTTGATGCGCTTGTCGAGCGCACTTTCGCCCGGCCAGTACTGACGGGCCATCGTCTCGTTAACAATCGCCACGGGCAGGCTTTGCTCAGTGTCCCGGTCATCAAAATGGCGCCCCTGAAGCAAAGAAATCTTCATGGCCTTGAGATAATCGGCACTCACCTGTCGATGATTGGCGTCGTAAGACAAGCCCGGTATCGGTTCTTTGGTGCCTTCAGGGAAAAAGCCGCTGGTTCCACCCTTCCAGGCCAGCGGCACTGAGGTGGTGTACCCGGCAGCGACTACACCGGGAAGATGCTTTACGCGTTCCAGAACCTGCTGGTAGAAAGCGGTCCGCTGCCGCTTCTCGGGATATTTTTCCCGTGGTAGTCGCGTACGTAGCGTCAGGATTCTCTCGGGCTCGAGCACCGAATACTGTTGATGCAGGCGGAAGAGTGTCTGAATCATCAACCCGGCTCCGATCAACAGCACCAACGAAAGGGCGACCTCAAAAACTACGATGGCTCGGCGCAGCTTTGTGCCCGCAGTAACCCCGCGGCCACCACTTTGTTTCAAAGCCTCGTTCAAGTCGAAGCGTGCCGCTTGGAACGCCGGAACCAGCCCAAAGACGATCGCCGTAAGGAAAGAGGTTGCCAGCGCAAACAGAAGCATTGAGCTCTCGGGCTGGAGCGACGTTGACAGCGCCATTTTTGCGGGAATTAAGGTTTTCAAAAATTCGAAGCTCCAGGAAGCGAGTACTAGTCCGAGCACCCCACCGCAAGCTGCCAGCAGAAAGCTTTCTGTCAGGATCTGCCTGATGATGCGGAACCGGCTGGCGCCCAAAGCCGTGCGCACAGCAATCTCGCGACGCCGGCTGGCAGCGCGCGAAAGCATCAGGCTGGCAACATTGGCACAAGCGATCAGGAGTACAAAGGCAACGGCGACCATGAGAACCAATAGCGGACGGCGAGAGTCACCGGACAATTGTTCGCGCATGGGCACGACAGTTGCACCTAGTTTTCCGTCGAAAGTACTCTGCGGGTGATCCCTGCCGATTCGGCTCATCAGGGTCTCGATATCAGCTTGGGCCTGAGACACGTCGACGCCTGGTTTGAGCCGACCGACGACAATCAGGTAATGCGCTCCTCTGGAACTCAACTCTTCTTGAGTGAAGCCGATTGGCACCCAGGCGCGGACGAAGCTGTCGAGAAACTGAAAGTTGGCGGGCATCACGCCAACGACGGTGTGCTTTTCCCCATTCAGCAGAATTTCACGGCCGATAGTGCTCGACTCGCCACCATAACGAGACTGCCAGAGTCGATAACTAAGAACTACTACCTTATTGGCCTCGGGCCGATCTTCCTCGTCAAGGAACGTGCGACCGAGCACAGGCTGGACTCCCAGCACCGGGAAGAAGTTTGCTGTCACGGCATAAGCCTGAAGGTGTTCGGGCTCACCGTCGCCGGTGACGTTAAAACTGCGATGGGCCGCCGCCGCCATCTGTTCGAATGAATTATTTTGAGCTTTCCAGTCGGCGTAGTTGGCCGGGGCCGGCGTGTTGGTTGGAAAGCCCGCAAACGAAGCCTCTTCCCAAATCATTGCCAGGCGCTCGGGCTCATGAAACTTCAGGGGTTCGAGCAGTACCGCATTCACCACACTGAAAATGGCCGTGTTGGCGCCGATCCCCAGGGCCAGAGTCAGGATGGTTATCAACGTAAAGCCGGGTCGCCTGAGCAACCCTCGAATTCCGTAGTTAATGTCTTTAATTATTGTTTCCATCTCATTCGTACCTCAGGGCAACCAGGGGGTCGACTTTGGTTGCCCGCCGCGCCGGCAGGTAGCAAGCGATCAGTGCCACCACAATGAGCGCGAAGCTAATCGCAGGCACAATTAAGGGATCACGTGTTGGCAACGACGGGATGACGGCCATCAATAGTCTGGATACTGCGTAAGCTCCTATCAAACCAAACACCGCACCAACTAAAATCAGGACAACGCCTTTTCCCAGCACGAGAAAAAGCACGTGACGAGCTTGAGCACCGAGCGCCAGACGAATTCCCAGTTCTCCGGTGCGCTGCACAACCGTGTACGAAACAACGCCATAGATTCCAATCGCTGCCAGAACCAGGCCAATTGCCGCAAATGCGCCCAATAAGTTTCCCAGCAATGAAATGCTGCCCAGTCCCTGATTGACAGCCGCACGTGCCGTGCGGATTCGATAAACCGAGAGCATGGGGTCAGCTGAGGCAACAGCGGCGGGCAGACTGCCGGCAACAGCTTCGGGGTTTACGGAAGTACGCAAGGCAATTGTGAGATACCCTGGCGGATACTGCGCCAACGGCACAAATGACTGAAAACGCGTATACGGTTCGCCAAGGTCACCGGGAAAGTAGAGGTCATTGACTACACCGACAATCTCGTGCCAGTCCTTCTTTTCACCAGGGTTACTTATGCGCTTGCCGATTGGATTCTCATTTGGCCAAAAACGACGCGCAGTCGTTTCATTAATTACGAGAACCTTGGGACGATCAGCCACATCCGCTTCGGTAAAAGCACGCCCTCGCCGCAAACGCACCCCGAGAGTTTCGAAGTATGTAGTATTTACTGGTTCAAAAAACATTTCCGGATACTGATCTGGCGGAGGCTCGGGTTGTCCCTCAACCACGAAGGAACTGCTACTGCTGAAACCAAAGACCGGTTGTGAAGCTCCGATTGCAACCTGATGCACTCCGGGCACAACACGTAATCGATTCTCCAATTCAGCGAGGAAAGCAGCGCGCTTCTGATCACTCGCGTACTGCTCCCCGCGCAGACTCATTTGTGCAGTCAGCAATCCATCAACGCTCCAGCCGGGATCTGAATTTATGAATCGCTGCAAGCCTCGGATAAAGAGGCTTGCCGCTGCAAGCAACACGATTGCAAAGGCTACTTCGCCGACAATTAGCAGATGACGGAGTCGATGCTGCGAGCGACTTGCCGTCGCTCGGTATGTGTTCTCGCGCAAGGCCTGGTTGAAATCCGCCCGCGAGGCCAGCCAGGCAGGAACAGTCCCGAACAACAGTCCGGTAACCAAAGAGCACAGTAAAGCAAAGGCAAAAACTCTGTAATCAAGCTGTACACTCGCGCCCGGCAAATTTGAAAAGAGATGCTTGCTAATGAAACTGACAGCCCAGAGTGCCAAAAACAAACTGAGTAACCCTCCGAACAGTGCCACTACGATGCTCTCCGTCAGCGACTGTCGCAGCAGTCGTAGGCGACCTGCCCCCAGGGCTGCGCGCACAGCCAACTCACGCGAGCGAGCTGCTGTGCGGACCAGCTGAAGGTTCGCGAGGTTGGCACAGGCAATCAGCAGCACGAACCCTGCCAGCCCGAATGCAAACCACATGAGCTTTCTCCCAATCTCGTCTGACATAGATCTCTGAAGCGGTTCGAGCCGCAGGCTTTCTCCTTCGTTGGTGGAATTCGCTTTACCGATATTAGCTGCCAAGGTGGCGAGGCTTTGCTCGGCCTGCCCGATTGCGACACCCGGTTTGAGGCGGCCAAACGAAGAGAGAAAATTGTTATTGCGATCCTGCCTTCCTTCCGGGGTAAAAGTCAGCGGCTGCCAGATATCGACCGGGCCCCAGAGGATTGGGTGCTCGAATCCCGGAGGCATGACACCCACTACCTCGACTGTCTTTCCATCAAGCTGAACTTTTCGTCCCACAATGTTTGGGTCACTACCAAATCGCCGCGTCCAAAAACCGTCGCTTAAGATGATTACGTTATCTGCGCCCGACTCGAATTCTTCAGTTTTGAAAGTACGGCCAAGTGCCGGAGCACCTCTTAACAGTGGAAAGAAGTCGGCTGTTCCCGCCAGGCTACGCAGCCGTTCGGCCGTGTGGCCCGGCTCAGTCAGGTTGGGAAGCACGTAGCTGTAAGCGGCCATTTGCTCAAGCACTGTGTTCTTCTCACGTTGATCGAAGAAGTTCGCAATTGAATGTGGCCAACTCTGTGAATGCGGGGAGGTGCGAAACACACGCACCAGCCGTTCAGACTGCGGGTAGGGCAGCGAGCTGAACAAAAACGTGTTCAGCACACTAAACATGGCTGTGTTCACCCCGATTCCGAGCGCCAGAGTCAACACTGCCGCAACAGTAAAAGCTTTGTGCTTGAGCAACATGCGAACGCTATAGCGCAGATCCTGTGAAACGCTCGTCATCTTCTCCCCTTTCCGTTCGTTACGGAGTCAGCCTCATGATCTTCGAATACGCTATCGGTATTTGCTTTTTTCCTTGGTGACGACAGGCGCACTATCAAGCCGCATCCCGCAATTTTTGTCCGCAACGCAGTTGCACTAACTGTCTGCTGACAGGATTTACTACTCGTACCTCAGTGCTACCATCGGGTCGACTTTGGTGGCCCGCCGAGCAGGGACGAGACTGGCGAGCAGCGCGACCAGGGCGAGTACCGTTGCCACACCCAAAAAAGTCGACGCATCGTAACCAGTCACACCTATCAAGACCGCCCCTAACACTCGAACCAAAAACATTGCGAGGCCCAGCCCGATAATGATTCCCACCCCGGCCAGGAGCATTCCATCACTCGTTATCAGCTTAAGAACGTCTCTACGCCGGGCCCCCAGGGCCATGCGGATGCCTACCTCTCGTGTGCGCTGCGAAACCAAATAAGCCATTACGCTGTAAAGACCCACCGCGCTTAAGAGCAACGCTACCAGACCGAATGAAAGCGATAAGGTAGCCGCCATCCTTGGCCCCCAGAGCGCAAAGGTCAGATGCTGCGTCATGGTCTTGACAGCAAACAGGGGCAGGCGGCGATCGAGATTTTGCACTTGAGCGCGTATGGGATCGGCCAGAGAACCCGGGTCGCTGTTTGTACGCACCATTAATGTCATTGCACCCGGTTCCAGCTGGGTCATCGGATAGTAGTAATAAGGTCGCGGGTCTTCCGTAAGAGCTAAGTACTTCCCTGTCTTAACTACACCAACCACCTCCAAAGGATTTCGGCTGTCAGGGCCAATGAAAATTCGCTTGCCTACAGCGCTCGCTCCCGGCCAAAGCAGTTGCGCCATCCGTTCATTGACAATTACCGTCCGCGGGGCGCCTTGCCGATCGCGTTCATCAAAATCGCGCCCTTCCAACATCGGAATTTCCAGCGTCTTGAAGTGGCCGGGACTGACGACATTATTCAGAATGGTGCGGCCGGCACTGCCTGGGGGAAGCTGCTCCCCTTCTTTCAGGATTGGGCCGCTGGCATTCGAGCTATCTCCAAGCTGAGTCAGGCGGGCCAGACTTACTGCCTCGACCCCCGGCAAGCTCGATGAAACTTCCAGTACACGCCGATAGAACCCCAAAGTCTGCGCCTGGTCATAATTGACGAGGCGCGGGTTCAGCGACAGCAACAACACGTTGCGAGCCTCAAACCCCGGGTCCATGTTTTGAGCGTTGCGAAAACTTTTGATAAAAAGTCCGGCTGAAACCAGAACTACGAGTGATAGCGCAACCTGGGCTACTACCAGCGTATTGCGCAAAGTCAAGCGTCGCCGTTTGCCGGCACTCCGCGTGCCTGCGTCACCCTTGAGAACGGGGACCACGTCGGGATTCGAAGCATGCCAGGCCGGAGCGAGACCGAAGACCAGGCCGGTCGTCAGGGAAATTAAGAGGGTGAACACCAGGGCGCGCGAGTCGAGTGCAAAAAAGTCGCCGATTATGTTGTATTGAAGGACCGGAATGAATCCCTGCATCAGATAGGTGGCCCAGTGGGCCAACAGCAAGCCCAGAACCCCACCCAGACCAGCAAGCAGTAGACTTTCTGTCAACAACTGTCGTAGCAATCTGAAGCGACTGGCGCCAAGGGCAAGCCGAATGCCAATCTCCTTTCGCCGCGCAGCTGCTCGTGCAAGCAAAAGATTGGCAACATTCGCACAGGCAATCAGCAACACCAGGCCCACTATGGCCATGGCGATGGCGGCGCCACTTTTGATAACGATTGCAGCCTCGTGCCACCGACCTTCAACTTCATTTAGGACAACTACCCGAGTAGTATTCGCCCGGTCTTTAACGTAGGTTTGATTCAATCTTTGAGCGATTGCTGACATCTCTGCCGAAGCCTGTGACAGGGAAACAGCCGGCTTGAGCCGAGCAAGCATGTTCATCCAATGACTGCCGCGTTCTGCCAGCAGGTTGGGCGAATGTTCCAGCTCTTCCACCATCATCATTGGCACCCAGAAATCGAGAGACAGGCCAAATTTCGATCCCTGAAAGAACTCGGGAGCAACTCCGATAACCGTGTAAGCACGACCATTCAACTCAATCGTTTTTCCGGCTATATTCAGATCCGACCCAAGGCGCCGGGTCCAAAGGCTGTGCCCAATCACTACAACTGGATGTGACCCTGGTGTCTTGTCTTCCTCAGGCAGGAACCAGCGACCCAGCATTGGTTGAATACTCAGGACCTGGAAATAGTTTCCACTAACTGCCTGTCCCCAGATCACATCGTTCTGGTCCTGAATTCCGAGGGCGGCCTGCACCAGCTTCTCAGCTGCAATTCCCTGAAAAACTGTGTTCTGATCGAGATATGCAAGATAGTCTGGGTACGAGACTTCATCGGAAATACCGCCCTCGGTAATTTCTGCGGGCCGGGCCAAACGCTCCGGGTGGGCTACAGGCAGCTGGCGAAAAAGGAAGGCGTTCACGCCACTGAAGATTGCCGAGTTAGCCCCGATCCCCAGGGCTAGGGTTAGCACAGCCACCAGCGTAACCCCCGGACTCTTGGTCAAGATCCGTACTCCATATCGAAGGTCTTGGAAGAATGTAGACATCTTTCAAAAGTATTGGTCTTTGGTCTTTGGTCTTTGAATTTCGAATTTCGAAATTCGAAATTCGAATTTTTCAACTACTCGTACCTAAGCGCTACTAAAGGATCGACGCGCGTTGCCCGCCGCGCTGGTAAAAAACAAGCCAGCAACGCCAATACCGTCAGCAAGACGGCGATACCGGCAAAGGTCAGCGGGTCGGTTGGACTCACCTGATAAAGCAAGCGCTCAATCAGCCGGGTTACCAGCCAGGCGACTGCCAGACCCAAACCCACCCCCATCAATACCAGGATCATTCCCTGCCTCAGCACCATGCCCAGAATGTCACTGGCCTGGGCTCCGAGGGCCATGCGAACCCCTATCTCCTGAAGACGCTGGTTGACGACGTAACTGATGACGCCATAGAGCCCAATCATCGCGAGTATTAACGCCAGGCTGGCGAAAATGCCCATCAGCAGCATCAAGAACTTGCGGTCAGCAACGTTGCGTTCCAAGAGGAATTCAACGGTGCGCATTTTCCACATCGGTTGATCCGGATCTACTTTCCAAACGGCCTGGCGCACAGACTCGGCCAGCGTCATGGGTTCAACCGCTGTCTTCATTACTACCGTAGAAAAAATCCCCGGATTCTGGTTGAAGGCTGCATAGAGTTGCGGCAAGATTTCTTCGTCGACTGAGTAATGCTTTGTATCTCCCACAATCCCGATCACCGTTCCCAGCCGCTGGTCATCAACTACTCTAATTTGCTTTCCGATCGCTTCCTCGTTGGGCCAGAACTTCGCAGCCAGGGTTTTGCTGATGAGAAACACCGTAGGTGCATTTAAGTGATCCTGCTCATTGAACGAGCGGCCACTAATTAATGGAATGCCGGTAGTTTCGAAATATTCCCGCGAAGCAGTATTCAACATCACCTGTGGTTCAGAACCCTTTGCTGGCGGATCGCGATCGGGAAGAACGATTCTGGTTGTGCCACCATTACCGCTAAAAGGAAGGCCCTTTACCAAAGCGGCGCTGTGTACACCTGGTACTTCTCGAATTCGCTCAATCACCTGGCGGTGAAAGTTCCACTGAGCCTCGGGCTCACGATACTTGCCGCGAGGCAAACGATATTCAAAGCTCAGCAACTGCTCCGGCCGAAATCCAAGATCCACTTCGAGCAATTTTTGAAAACTTCTGATAAGCAGGCCTGCACCCACCAGCAAGATTAGTGACAGCGCCACCTGCGCGACCACAAAACCACTGCGAATGCGGTTCCACCTGGGACCATGACTTCCACTTCGGCCCCCCTCTTTTAGGAACGTTTGCAGTTCAGGCTTTGCCAGCTGCAATGCTGGGAGCAAGCCAAACAGCCAGCCAGTCAAGATTGACACTCCCAAAGCGAAAAGCAGCACGCGTTTATCAAGCGTTACATCCTCGGGCGTCACAAAGTTCTGCGGAAACTTAAGCAACAGATATAGACCCCAGTGGGCAATTAGCAGTCCGGCGGCACCGCCCAGCAGGCTGATGAGCATTGTTTCAGTTACCAGTTGTCGAATCAGGCGCCACTTACTGGCGCCTAAAGCGGCGCGCACAGCGATTTCTCTTTGCCTCCAGAGCCCTCGAGCCAGGGTGAGGTTGGCCAGATTGGCGCAGGCAATCAGCAGGATTACACCAACCGCTGCAAACAAGAGCCAGAGCATTGGGCGAATCCCGCTCACCATAATCTGGTGCAAATATTCCACCTTTGCAGTAAAGCCGGTGCTCTCTTTCGGGTACGCCTGGGCCAGCTGATTGGCTATCATTTCCGCCTCTACCTGGGCCTGCGCGAGACTTGCATCCGGCCTCAGGTGGCCCATCGCGAGGAGAAAGCGTGCTTCTCGCTGGCCGCTATTGCCGGGAAAATGCGACATTGGCATCCAGACTTCCACATCTTGATCGAAAGGCTCTTTAAAGCTCGAACTCACTACCCCGATAACGCTGTAGGGTTCGCCATTGAGGATCAGTTTCTTTCCACTTAAGACGGGATCGCTCTGCAGCCGCTCGTGCCACATCTTCTGATTTATGACAGCCAGCTTTTCCGCTCCGGGTTGGTCTTCTCCTTCAACGAACGTGCGCCCGACAATCGGGTGCACATTAAAAACCTTGAAGAAGTTCGCAGAGACGAAGGCGCCACGAACGCGATCGGGTCGATCACCTCCGGTAACATTTACGCTCTGCGACTGGAAAGCCGCGAGATCTTCGAGCGATCTCATCCCGGCCCTGTAGTCCGGCACCTCAGGAATCGAGACACCTGCATTGAATCCAGATAAGACTGCGGTCACAACGACCAAACGGCCAGCATTGTGGTATGGCAAGGAGCGGAGCAGCACAGCGTTTATGACGCTGAAGATCGCCGTATTTGCGCCCACCCCCAGCGCGACGGTGATGATGGCTATGATTGCAAAGCCCGGCTTTTTAGCCAGCAGTCGCACGCCAAAGCGAAGATCTTGAAGTAAAGTTTGCATTGCGCTACCTCGGTGCCTGATTCATATCTAATTGCGTTAAGGGGATCGACCCGGGTTGCGCGCCGGGCCGGAATGTAACAAGCAATGAACGCAACCACCGCCAGTAAACCGCGACACCAAGAACGTCGCAGGATCGGCAATCGGCAATCTAAAATCAAAAATCTAAAATCCCTTCATTCGTATCTCAGGGCCACTAGCGGGTCGATTTTTGTAGCTCGCCGCGCCGGAATCAGACAGGCTGCAATTGCCACAGCTCCCAAAGCGAGCGAAACGACTGTCAGCGTTACTGGGTCCGTTGGTTTTATTTCGAAGAGCAAAGCAACCAGAAACCGGCCCAGCGCAATTGCCCCCAAGAGGCCCAAGGCGACGCCCACTCCCGCAAGAACCAACGCGTGAGTCAAGACCATCTTCAGCACGTCGCGTGGCTTCGCCCCGAGCGCAATGCGCACACCAATCTCGCGCGTGCGCTGGGCAACCGAGTAGCTCGTCACCCCGTAAATACCAATTCCCGCAAGCAGGAGCGCCAGAACTGCAAACGCTCCCAACATGATCATGTTGAAGCGCCGTGAGGCAACTGACTGATCGATCAGTTGGACCATCGGGCGAATGTTGTAAACAGGTTGCTGATGATCGAGGCTTCTAATCGCTTCGCGCACAGATGCTGCAATGCTGCCCGGTTCAGCGCTCTGAGTACGAGCGACCGCAGTCAGGTCTTCAACCGAAACCTGTTCGTAGGGAATGTAGTATTCAGGCGTCGGCGCAACATCCAGACCGGCGTGGCGAATATCGGCGACCACTCCGACGATCTCGCGGGCCACTGGATCGGGTCCCTCACCCGGAAGGATCTTCCGGCCGACAGGATTCTCCCCGGGGAAGAAACGCTGAGCGAAAGTTTGATTGATGATGGCAACCGCTGGAGCCCGGCTGTGATCGTGCGCGCCGAACACCCGACCCTGATGGACCATGGTGCCCATCGCCCGAAAATAGTCTCCACTGATAGTGCGACGGTCAGCCGAAGGTTGTTGACCCGGGGGAAAAGGTGGTAAGCCAACAATATCGAAAGTGTATGATTCGAAACTTCCACTCAGCGGCAGCGGGTAAACAACCGCGGCCGAATGAATCCCAGGCAAAGCAGCGATCCGCTCTATGGCGCTGCGGAAGAACGCCGCCCGTTGTTCGGGTTCCGGGTATTTTGTGGTGCTGACGGACACATGCGCAGTCAAGACGTTGGCCGGATCAAACCCGGGCGGAACGTCCAGCAGGCGCCGGAGGCTTTGAAACAAGAGCATTGCGCCGACGAGCAGTATTAGGGACAAAGCAATCTCAGAGATCACCAAGGCACTGCGAGTGCGGTTCCGCTTAAAGCCCCCACTGCTTTCGCGCATACCATCCTTAAGAGCCTCGTTGAGGTTGTTTCGCGAGAGTTGGAACGCCGGTGCCAGGCCGAACAGCACTGCGGTCAAAGTGGTCAGGCCTCCCGCAAAGAGGAGCACCTGGGTGTTAAGCTTAATTTCGGCCACGCGAGGTAAATCACCTGGATTTGAAGACACCAGGAGCTCGATCGCCCAAAGTGCAAACAAAACTCCAACCGTGCCGCCGAGCACTGCTAACATCAGACTTTCGGTCAACAGCTGACGAATGACTCGCCAACGTGTCGCGCCAATGGCCGTGCGAATTGCCATCTCTTTTTCACGCACCGCGGCACGGGCCAACAGCAGATTGGCAACGTTCGCGGAAGCTATCAGCAGCACCAGGCCAACGGCGCCCATCAGAATCAGCAGGGCACGTCGCCAGTTACCTACCAGGCGCTCATGCGTCGCCATTAAAGCGATACTCAAACCCGTATTCTCATTCGGATACTGCTCGGCTAAACGCCCGGCAATCATGTCCATTTCGGCCTGCGCCTGGTCGAGTGAAACGTCGACTCGCAGGCGGCCAAAGAGGCCGAGGTAGACGGCACCGCGAGCTCTACGCGCGCCCTGCGGGATGCTCGAAATAAGTGGCATCCAGAAATCTACTTGTTTAGCGCCTACCGGAAACTTAAACCCCGGAGGCATCACCCCCAAAACTAATGCCGGCTGGTTATCTAAGAGCAGCTCCTGACCCACTACTTTGGGGTCACTGTTGAATCGCCTTTGCCAGAGGTCGTGACTGATTACGAGAAATTTTCCGCCTTCGATGCGCTCTTCCTCTGCCGTGAAATTGCGGCCAATCAAGGGTTGTACTCGCAGTAACGAAAACAGTTCTGAAGAGACAAAGACACCCCGAAGCCGTTCGGGCTCGTCTCCGGAAGTTAAGAACTGGGTTGACGAGTAGAGCGCGGCTACTTGCTCAAAGGACCTGCTTTGGTTGCGAATATCTTCAAAGTTAGGAAAAGAGTAGGATGAGTATAAAGCGCCTGAATCCGAGTCTCTTACCAGAATAGAAGTTATCTTTCCTGATTCCGGCAAAGGTAGAGGATTTAAGAGCAGAGCGTTAACTACGCTGAAGATAAATGTGTTTGCTCCGATACCCAGAGCCAGCGCCAGAACAGCAACCGCCGTAAACCCAGGGGTCTTTCGCAGCATGTGGAAGCCATAACGAAGATCTTGCCAAAGGTTTTCCATTTTCAGACTCCGTTCTGGTTAGATAAGAATTCCTTCCCAAATTTCTTCACTCGAAGCGCAAGGCTACGATCGGGTCGACCTTCGTCGCTCGGCGTGCCGGCACGAAAGAAGCGGCGATTGCTACCAGGCTCAGTAAGATCGGGACACCCACAAATGTCAGAGGGTCGGTGGCTCCCACCCCATAAAGAAAGCCGGTTATCAGGCGTGTTACCACTGCCGCCAGCATTAAGCCTGCGGAGACTCCGATCCCGATAACCAGCAGCCCCTCACGGAGCACCAGTCTCAGGACGTTAGTTTCGCTGGCCCCGAGGGCCATCCGTACTCCGATCTCCCGGGTGCGCTGCGCAACCGCATAAGAAACAACGCCATAAATTCCCAAACCAGCGAGCAAAAGCGCCAAAATCCCAAACCCACCGAGAGTCCAGGCAGCCAGCCGCGAAGGCAACAAAGAAAGATCCAATTGGGCTTGCATGGGCTTCATATCTGCAACCGGAAGTTTCGGATCGAGCGCCCTTATTTGTTCTCGAATTGCAGTTGCAACCGAATGCGGTTCGCCGGCCGTACGCACCACGAGAGTCATCATTGGATCAAAGGATTGAAGAACGGGCCGGTAGACGTATGGTTGAGCCCGCTCGCCAAGCCAACGGTATTTGGCGTCGCGCGCGACGCCAATCACTTCCAGAAAAGGTCCTGCCGGTCCATTTAAGCTTAGGCGTTTGCCAATCGGATCAGCGTCCGGCCAGAGCCGGGCAGCAAGAGCTGCGTTCACAACTACTACGCCGGACGTGCCCTTCTGATCCGCATCGCTGAAATCTCGCCCGCGCAACAGCTGGGTTTCCATGGTTTTGAAATAGTTAGGACCAACCAGGTTGAAGCCCGTACTAATTTCGGCTTCTGGGTGCCGGTTGTTTTGGGATTCCGGAATTACCTGATACTGGGCAAAGGCGGAACCGAGCGGTGCGAACTTGACAAGGCTGGCGCGCTCGACACCAGGCTGGGCTTGAACCCGAGCGAGCAAATCGCGGTAGAAGTTTTGGCCAGCGGTCTCCGGGTAACGCAACAACGCAAGATTTAAGGGAATGGTCAGTGCGTGCTCGATCCGAAAGCCCGGGTCGATTCTGTTCGCTCTTTGCAGCGAACGGATTAAGAGTCCTGCAATGATCAGCAGCACAACTGACAGTGCTACCTGAGCCGTGACGAACGCCATCCGCAGTCTTGAGTGACGAAAGCCAGTCCGCTGCCAGCCCACTTCGTCCTTAAGAGCCGTAACTATGTTCAACCGCGACGCCTGAAGAGCCGGAGCCAGGCCAAAAACGATTCCGGTCGTGACCGATACGATTGCGGTAAAAATCAGAACCCGATAGTCCAACTCGAGATTTATTGCCGCTAAAGGCGTAGTCTTCAGGTAAGAGATCAAAAGCTGATTTGCCCACAGCGCGAGCAACAAGCCTAAAGCTCCGCCCAAAACTCCCAGCATCAAGCTTTCGGTCAACCAGTAACGAACCAGGCGCATGCGCGTCGCGCCCAGCGCCTGGCGGATGGCGGTCTCACGACGTCGCACAGCAGCACGAGCGAGGAGCAAACTGCCGATATTTGCACAGGCAATCAGCAATACCAGAGCTACGATCGCCATCACGATTACCATCACTGGGAAAGCCTCACCTTGATCCCGCGGATCCATTCCTCCGCTCATAGTTAAAAGCTCGATTCGACTTTGAAGCCCACGCTCGACGCTTCCGAACGTTTCGTCTAACTGTCGTGCGATTGCAGTCAGCTCGGCACCTGCCTGGTCGCGCGAGATTCCAGCTTTTAAGCGTGCAAAGACCGCCAGCCACTGGATGTTCCGTTCCTCGAACCTGTTGGACCTCGGACTGGATTCGCTAACAGCCTGAAGCGGGTTGAGCTGTTGGTAAATGGACAGCGGCACCCATAGTTCGCGATTGAGGCCTACCTCGGTGCCCACAAAGCCTTTTGGAGCGACGCCAATTACAATGAAGTTAAGTCCATTTAACAGAATCTGGCGACCAGTGATGTTGGGATCTGAGTTGAACCGAGTGCGCCACAGCTGTTCGCTAAGAACCACGACGGGCACCGGCAGAAGCCCCTCGTCCTTAAGGAAGGTTCGGCCCAAGAGAGGATTTATGCCGAGCACCTCAAAATAGTCTTCGCTCACATACTCGCCCTTGATGAGCTCGGACTCACCGCTCCTTGTGAGGCTGAAATCATTGGTGCCGCTGATGGCCACCATTCCCTCGAAGCTCTGGTTAACTTTTCGATACTCGACGAAATCCGGGCAAGAGACTGGTCTTTGGAGCCACACAAGTCGACCCTGCTCGCGGATGACTGGGACCGGTCGAATCAGGGCGATGTTGATTAAGCTAAAAATCGCAGTGTTGAGACCGATACCCAGGGCCAGCGAGACTACTGCCACCAGGGTAAAGCCTGGCGACTTCCATAGAGCACGCATCGTGTAACGCACGTCTTGGAGTAGAGTTGTCATCCGTTACCTCAGGTTCAGCGTCTCTATCAGATTCGCCCTTGACCACTATCTCGGCTTGAAGTCTGGCCGTGGCTTTATTCGTATCGCAGAGCCACCAGGGGATCGACCTTTGTCGCTCGTCGGGCCGGGATGAAACAGGCAAACAGCGCCACTATCACCAGCAAACAAGAAACTGCGGTCAGGGTCAGCGCATCAGTCGGATGCACACCTACCAGCAAACTGCCCATGTAGCGCGTCATTGCCCACGCGCCTCCCAATCCAGCAACCACGCCAATCAGCGCCAGCGCCATTCCGTTCTTCACGACCATGCGCAGGACATCACCGGCGCTGGCGCCCAGCGCCATTCGAATACCAATCTCATGAGTTCGCTGGGTTACAGTGAAGGACATCACCCCGTAGATTCCGATGGCGGCCAGAAGCAAAGCCACTCCTGCAAAAATTCCTAAAATACCCGTCGAAAAACTATGCAAGGCAATCGAAATTGAGCGCACCTGGTGCATTGAGCGAACATCAAAGACCGGCTGATCCTTGTCCAGGGACCAAACCTGTTGCCGCAAAGCTTCAACCAAAGCCATAGGTTCGACCTTCGTTTTCGCCACCACCACCATCGAACTCCAGGGATCCTGCGCATGCGGCAGATAGAAATCCGGGGTCATGGCCAGGTTCAATTCATGCCGGACATCTCCCACCACTCCCACAACTTCGATCCAGGGGTTGTCTTGAATTGGCCCGGTAAAGCGCATGCGTTTGCCAATCGGATCAGCGTCCGGCCAATACTTTCTGGCCAACGTTTCATTGACAATGATGACGGGTGGGGCACCATCTCGGTCCTGGTCCGTAAAACTGCGACCCTTGAGAATTCGGATCCCCAGAGTTTCGAAGAGGCGTGGGGTGCAAACTCGATAGCGACCAAGAAAATGCTTTCCTGGCGGTGGCTCGGGAATGCCTTCAATGAGAAATGCATCTGACGAATTACTGCCACCGAGCGGCAAATAGTTGATGGCCGCAGCTGATTCCACTCCCGCCACCGAATCGGCACGTGCTACCAGTTGAGAGTAGAATGCCGCTCGCTGCGCCGGCTCTTTGTACTTCGCAGGAGGCAGGATCAGATTAAGAGTGAGAATGTTTTCAGGATTAAAGCCGGGGTCGGTTTTGAGCAGTGAAGCAAAGCTGCGGATCAATAAGCCGGCCGCCACTAACAACATGAGTGATAGGGCGATCTCCGAAATGACCAGCAACCGGCGTAAACGCTGCGATCTGAAAGTAGTCTGGTGCCCACCCTCCTTGAGTGCGGTATTCAAATCGGGTCTTGAAGATTGCCAGGCCGGCGCCAGACCAAATAACAATCCACTGAGAACCGAAACCGATAGCGTAAAACTGAGCACCGGCAAGTTAAGGCCGAGCTGGTCCCACCCGGGAGCAAACTTCGCGGCTTCACCCGGATTGAGGGCCCGCAGCAGATCAATGCCCCAGTAAGCAATCAACGCCCCCAGCGCCCCACCCAACAGTGCCAGCATCAAACTCTCAGTTAGCAGTTGTCGGATGATGCGCCAGCGGCTGGCGCCCAACGCTGAGCGCAAGGCAATCTCTTTTTGTCGGCCAGCAGCTCGGGCCAACATCAGGTTCGCCACATTGGCACAGGCAATCAACAGTACCAAACCGACCGCCGCCATCATGATCCAAATCGCCACCTTGTACATGCGGACGGTGTCTTCGACGATCGGGTAAACAACAACGCCCCAACCGCTGTTTGTCTGTGGGTATTCCTGTTCCAGCCGGGCGGCGATCGCGCCCAGATCAGCCTGAGTTTGCTGGATTGAAACGCTGGGTTTGAGGCGGCCCACCACCAGGTACGAGTGGCTCTGACGGCTCTGTTTCAATTCTGGGGTTATCGTGATCGGAGCTATTACATCGGCACCTTTGGGGAAGGTGTAGCCCTGCGGCATGACCCCAATCACGGTCCGCGCAACCCCATTCAAGGTAATCGGGCGGTTGATAATGTTTGCGTCACCCCCGAAGCGACGTTGCCACAAGCCATAAGCAAGAATCGCCACCGGATCTTTTCCGGGCTGATCTTCATCGGCGCTAAATCCCCTACCAAGCAGCGGTTTTACGCCCACAACAGCTAGAAAATTCGCCGTAACCAAAAATCCCTGAATTCTTTCGGGAGGTTCGACTCCGGTGAGGTTGACACTCCACCAGCGATACAGACCCAGATGCTCAAAGTTTTGACTCTGTTGTCGCCAATCGAGGTAGTTGGCCATCGAAACCTCGTTTCGTTCCCTTCCGCGGCTTGGCTGGTTCTCCCAAACAGCAACCACGCGTTCGAGATCTGGAAATTTGAGGGGCTTAACTAGCAGGGCATTGACCACGCTAAAGATGGTTGTGGTGCCGCCGACCCCGAGTGCTAAAGTAATCAGCGCGATGGCCGTAAAGCCTGGTCTGGCCAGCAAATTTCTAAGGGCGTACCGGATATCGCTACCAAAGCTTTTCATTGCTCTCTCACTCCACACCGATGCTGATGGCCCACCCTCGAGTCCACTTTTGGGCGCGGACTGGAAAAGAGTTACTTGTTTTGAGGCAGAGGCGGCTGAATTGATCCCCGACCTTATATGAAACAAGACGAGACAGGTATGGATGTTGTTGTTTCGAGTAAGTTTGTGGAGCGAGCGATTGCGGATCTTGATCCGGTGCGCTCAAGGATGGGACCTGGACAACTGACACTGGGTGCACAGCTTCTTCTCGGCTTTCCGGCGATTCCGAAGGCCCAAGGCACCTCAGCTCAAGAACAGACCATCTAGTCCGTTATTGATTCGCCTTCTTGACAAAATCCGCTAGCGCGGTTTCCGATTTAGAGCAAGCAGCAAACCCAACAGATAATTTCTTTCAGTTCACGATCCAGCCGTCCTCGAGTCGCACGATTCGGTTGCCGTAGGCGGCGTTTATTTCCGAGTGCGTGACCTGGACAATGGTGGTGCCTTCATCATTTAGGCGACGGAACATCTCCATAATCTCTTTGCCCTGACTTGAGTGCAGGTTCCCGGTGGGTTCATCAGCCAGGATCAGTCGAGGCTTGGCAACCACTGCGCGGGCAATGCCAACCAGCTGTTGCTGGCCACCGGAAAGTTGACTCGGATAGAGATCCTTTTTTCCGACAATCTGAAATCTGTCCAGCGTGTCACAAACGATTGACTGTCGTTCTTTGCGGCCCACGTCGCGATAGGAGAGAGGCAGTTCGAGGTTCTCAAAAACTGTCTGATCGTCAAGGAGGTGATAGCTCTGAAACACAAAACCAATGTTCGAGTTACGAAGGTTGGCGCGTTTCTTATGATCAAGCGCGTGTACCGCAACATCATCAAAATAGTACTCGCCACCCCAAGACTGATCGTGCATTCCCAAAATATGCAAAAGGGTCGACTTCCCGGCTCCGGAAGGGCCCATAATCGAGACGAATTCGCCAGGCTGAATGTCCAGATCAATGCGCCGCAGCACAAACGTTTTGCTGGGTCCGTGGGAAAAAGCTTTTTCCACATTTCGGAGCTTAATCATTGGATGTCACCAAACCCGCTCTCCTTCAATTCGCGTTTGGCCTCTTCAATTTCTGCGCGGCGGCTAGCGGAACCCGTCTCTTCCTCAACAATCAAACCATCGAACAGATGAACGATGCGATCCGCGTGCTGCGCATAACGAGGATCGTGCGTGACCATGCAAATCGTTGCTCCACCTCTATGGAGTTCGCGCAGAAGTTCCATGACGGCCTCACCGTTAGTGGAGTCGAGGTTTCCGGTAGGCTCGTCCGCCAGCAGGATGCTTGGCTGCCCGGCAACGGCACGAGCTACGGCCACACGCTGCTGCTGACCTCCGGAGAGTTGACTAGGAAGATGCTTGGCGCGATGGCCCATTCCCACTCGTTCAAGTGCTTCGGTAACTCGTTTTTTCCGCTCAGCCGAGCTCATCCCGCGATACGTCAGCGGCAATTCGACATTCTCGTAAACAGTCAAATCTCCGATAAGGTTGAAACTCTGAAAGATGAACCCAACCTCCCGATTGCGGATTCGGGCCCGTTGTGAAAGTGAAAGATTCTCTACGGCATTTTCGTTGAGGACGTATTGACCGTCGGTTGGTGTGTCCAGCAAACCGAGAATCGAAAGCAAGGTCGATTTCCCACAACCCGAGGGGCCGGCGATCGAAACGTATTCACCTTTTTGTATATCGAGGTGAATGCCCGACAAGGCGTGGGTCTCAACCTCGTCGGT
>Ga0187893_10004652_pt1 | contig 25807 bp, 22 predicted proteins | sample MA1701074metaG_FD_139574 | JGI IMG/M metagenome (GOLD analysis project Ga0187893, IMG submission 139574) | White microbial mat communities from a basaltic lava cave in the Kipuka Kanohina Cave System on the Island of Hawaii, USA - MA170107-4 metaG ... | reverse complement strand
TTGCTCGGCCGGTTCGCCGAACCCCGGCATCCCCTGCGACGCGAACAGCGATTGCTCGCCGGGTACCTGTGCCACGGGCGTCTGCGGGGCCGGCGGTCCCGCGACCACCGGCTTCTGCCGCGATCGCTGCGGAAGGTGCGAATGAAGGCACTAAGGCATTGAGGCATTAAGGCACGGAGAAACAGAGAAACGCAGAAAAACAGAAACGAACGTCAAAACGTCGAAACGTCAAAAACGGCTCGGCAGGAGCCTTGCCCTCGCGGCAGCCTAGGGTCGGAATTGCGCCGCGTAGTCGAGCACCTCGCGGCGACGGTGGCCGGCCCGCCGGGGATTGTCCGTGGAAGCATCACCCCCAAGGGGATTCGAACCCCTGTCGGGTTTAACGTAAACGCTTGTGATCCCGCGACTTACGAAAAGCCGCAATCTGTCTTGCCGGACGGCTTGCCGGAATTCCTGCAAAAACACCCCGACTTGGAGGCGGTGATATCCGCGTGGCCGGAGCTGCCCGGAGCCGTCCAAGCGGGTATCCTTGCGATGATAAAGGCAAGTGCAAAGAGGGGGAGGTAACGATGGTAGCTGGAAGCCCGAACCGGTCGGTCCTCTTGGCAAAGCTGCCGCTATTGCTTTTCATGGCGGGGGGATTTTTCGTAGGACTCGCTCTGAGAAAAGGGTGGTCGACAGTTTGGAGTTCTGCGCTCCAACTTGGGGGGCTCCATGCACTCCTGATGTGCTTGTTTGGCATCGGGTTATGGCAAGCGAGGACCAGGACGACGTTCATGGGACTGTCGCGATGGGCATGGGTTACAGCATGTGCCATCGCTTATGGCGTCGGCGGCGGCTTCCGGGTCGGTTACCTCGCCCCATCCCCCGTTTCGCAGATAGGCGTGGGCCAGTTCGTGAGCGATCACGTAGTGCGCGAACTCCTCCAGGCAATCGGCGAGCCGTGGCTTCAGCACCACGCACCGGCTTCCGCTTCCGCCGGGCGTAGGACAGGCCATCCACACCGTGCGCCCCTCACCGGGCACGAAATCATCAAGGGTCATCCGGAAGCGCGGATCCTCCCGTAGATCACGCGCAACCGCTGTCGGTAATGCGCGAAGCACCGCCAGCACGCGTTCCCGCAACGGGGCCAACTCGGCGAACGGTCCCAGATAGGCCGCAAACACTCGACGTGGCTCCATTGTATCTCGTGAGGACGCCCGCTTGCCGCGCGGGACCGCTATTCGGCTTCCGCCCACACTCTGCTTTCGCCGTTCTCTTCGATCTCGACGTGAATGACGTTGGCACGACAGCAGACCGGACAGTCCTCCACGTATTCCTGCGTCGTGCCGGCCGAGCAGTCGATGGGGATTACGATCTCCTCGCCGCACGAACTACAGGTGTAGTTGGCTTCACTGATCATTCCAGCCACCCTCGCCGCAGACGACGCGTTACGTGACACTTGTACCACGTTCTCTCCCGGCTCGCGGCTCGCCGGGATCCGGCCACGATGTTTGGAGGACGGTGACCGTGCGGGGGGCGCCCGTCGGTCAACGGGGCAGAGGTACAAGCTAGGCGCGCTAGGGCTTGGAGTTCGAATCGGGTAGGTTCTTGGGGTGCAACCTGCGGGTACGGCGATTGCGGAGGAGATTTTTTGTCAGGCCTGCGGGTACAACCTGCGGGGGCTGACGGGGGAGGTTTGCCCGGAATGCGGCGGGTCGCTGGCGGGGGTGCGCTCGGAGGTCTGCGCGATCCCGTGGGTGCACCGCAAAGAGCTAGGCTGGTGGCGAGCGTACCGGAAGACGATCGCCTTGGTGATGTTCCGGCAGCGGCGGTTCGCGGAGGAGATGGCCCGGCCGGTCTCGTACCGCGATTCGCAGTTGTTTCGGTGGATCACGGTGGCCATCACGTGCATCCCCATGCTGGCGTCGGGCCTGGCCGTCTTGATCATCAAAGCGCCGGTTCCGGCCGGGGACGAACTGGTGCGCGTCTTTTGGTCGAACGGCGGGTTCGGGGCGCTCTGGCACGCGTGCTTTGTCCTTTATGTGGCCGCGGCGACCGGTCTGCCCAGCTACTTCTTTCACCCGCGTGATGTTCCGGTGACGCAGCAGAACCGGGCGATCGCGCTGAGCTACTATGCCTGCGGCCCGCTTGCTTTCCTGGCAATCCCGATCGTCCTATGCGCGGCCGCCATTCTCACGAGTAATGCGCGAGATTCCGCGATACCCATGCTGCTTATGGTCTTCGCCATGACGCTCCCCATCGGCGCTATCGCCCCGTGGTGGCTGGATCTGATTCACTTGTCTCGGAGGCTCGTGCCGCAGAACCCGCGGCGAGCGCTGGCGGTCGCCCTAGTCGTGCCGCTCTTATGGTTCTTGCTCGCGCTTCTGATCCTTCTCGCCGTGCCCTTCACCATCCTCGGCATCGTCGGGGTCTTTCTGAGTCTCGACTGAGGCGTTCGCGGGCGGTTCACCGTCCTCCTCCTTGCTCGGAGGGCTTCCGTCGAGAAAGAACGGGAAGTCCAGCTTGTATCCGGACGCGTAACCGCCGCGCTGTACGAATCGCCCGCCGTCATCCACGCCGTCTGTACCGATACTGTAAACCATCGAAGGATCGGCTTCGGGAAGGTATGCGATTGAGCGCCCATCCGCCACGAACGGATCGTTTGGAACATGCTGCAAGTAGTGAGGCACAAGCTCGCTTAATGTCGCCGGCCGATGACCGTGGTCCGCACAGAACAGGCGAATGGCCAAGCCCACCGCCGCTAGACGCCGCCAGGCCAGATAACGGAAGTACAGCCTCTCGAAATGGTCCTGAGAACCGCGGAGAATGGAACTGTAGGGCCGAAGCGCCGATTCGAAGACGCCGCCGACGTCCGCCTGTTGCGTTGACGGCACGTAGACCGACCGTTGCAGGGTTTCGAGACGCTGGTGGGTTTGCCGCGACAACCTTACCATGTCGAGCTTGAACACCGGACGATAGACGGCTTCCCAGAGCAAGTCCGGCCGTGCAGCAATTGGTCCGAAGGTCGTACTGATCGATGCCGCACCTCGGTCCATGCCGGCGACAGAATCAATATGGGACATGCGTTCGGCCAACCATGTCTGACGCATTCCCTCAGCGAAGCCGGCATCATCGGACAACGCGGACAGCAGGGCACGGATCTGCACGCCGGTGGCCGGATGCAAGCCGTCTGCGGCGCCGCCGCGCGGCACCAACACCAGCTCCTCAACTCCCCGGATCGCTCCGCTGTCGATGCCCCATGCTGTGATTTGGGCCATTAGCGTCGGCTGCTGTTGCAAACATCGACTGAGCGCCAGCGTGTCGAGAAGCGCGTCAACAGCTTCGTTCTCGTTGCCCGCGTCCGCGTGATGAACAGCCGCGCAGTAGAGAAGCTTCCCAAGCTGGCGCTCCCCTGTGTACGTGCCGAAGGTCGCCCTATTGATGACCGGCGAGCGATAGCGCAAGCCCCAGTCCGCGCGCGGAAAATGTCGAGCGCGCCTGGCGAGCTCCAGGGCTTGCGGATTACCCTCGACGATGCTCCGCACTAGGCCGGGATGTCTGCGAACAGTTGCCGCATCGGAACGCATCTCGCCCATCGCGCTGATCTGTTCCGGAGTCAAAATGAGGGCGTCCTGTGCGGCCTGATACAGCTTGGCCGCGTTTTGGTCGTCGGGGACCTTCTCCTTCGGGTCGAAGTCTTCGGGGTAGATGGGCTCACCAGCGGCGATGATGCGGTCGATCTCGGCCTGGAGGCGGCGGTCGGCCTCCCAGCCCCACCACAGGCGAAGGGCGACGAGCAGGACGACGAACACCGCGGAGGCGAGAAGGATACGCTTGAGCCACCAATAGCGCGGGGGAATGGGTTCAACATCAATCGGCTGGCTGGTTGGCGGCAGCATGACAGCATGATATCCGCCCAATGCGGAATGGTGAATTCGGAATGCGGAATTGCACCGCGCGGAAGGACGAGGCGACCGAGGAGGGAGCCTTGTCGTGTTGGCGGCCGGTAGCGCGCCTCGCCCTATAATTGGAGGGGAACCCGCGTTGGACGAGAGCCTTCGTTCACGTTAAACTTCTTCTACGGACATGCGATGCAAGCCGGTGTAGCGCCACCCCTTGTGGGTGGCGCGTCGGCGGATCGGCCCGTCGCCGGGGACAAGCCCCGGCGCTACACTTGGACCGTGGAAACGCAAGCACAAATCGGCGAGCAGCGCTCCATCCGCCACCACTGCGGCTTGTTCGGCATCTGGGGGCATGAGGACGCGGTTGCGCTAACGCACCTGGGCCTATACGCCTTACAGCACCGAGGTCAGGAATCGGCGGGGATCGTCTCGGTCCAGGAGGGGCGGCTGGCGCGCGAGGCGGGATTGGGGCTGGTCGGTCAGGTCTTCGACGAACGGAACCTGGAGCGAATCCGGGGACGGTCGGCCATCGGGCATTGCCGGTATTCGACGACCGGGTCGTCCACGGAGAGCAACACGCAGCCGCTGCTGTTTTCCTTCGCCGGGGGGCAGGTCGCCGTCGCCCACAACGGCAACCTGATCAACGCGGCGCTCTTGCGCCGTAACTACGAAGAAGTCGGGCACATCTTTCAGACCACGAGCGACACGGAGGTCATCATCCATCTGCTGGCGAAGCCGGCGCATCAAACGAAGGAGAACCCCCTGCCGCACGTGCTGAACCACTTGCAGGGCGCGTATTCGCTGCTGCTGCTCTTCCCCGATCGACTGATCGCCGTGCGCGACCCGCTGGGATTTCGCCCGCTGGTGATTGGGGCCATGAAGAACGGGGCGGTCGTGGTGGCGTCGGAGACGAAAGCCCTGGACATGGTCGGCGCGGAGTATGAGCGCGAGGTCGAGCCGGGGGAGCTGGTCACGATCAGCGACGAAGGGGTGTCCAGTCGCCGCTTCGGCGGAGACATGGGCGGGCGAGGGGCGGCGTGCATCTTCGAGCACGTGTATTTTGCCGACCCATCGAGCTCGGTGTTCGGCGACAACGTGCACATGGTCCGGGTGGCCATGGGGCGGCAGTTGGCAAGGGAAGCGCCGGCCGACGCCGATTTGGTAGTGCCGATCCCTCACGCGGGCCAGTGCGCGGCGACGGGCTATGCGCAGGAAAGCCGCATTCCTTACGGGCGCGCGTTCACCACCAGCCATTACAGCGGGCGATCGTTCATCATGCCTACGCAGGAGGGGCGAGACCTGGCTGTGCGGATGAAGCTCAACGTCATCAAGGAAGCCGTCGCCGGGCAGCGGTTGGTCGTCGTGGAAGACTCCGTCGTCCGCGGCACGACGACGCGCGGCAAAATCGGCGCCCTTCGCGAGGCCGGGGCAAAGGAAATCCACCTTCGCGTGGCCAGCCCGCCGATTCGCAATCCCTGCTATTTCGGGATCGACTTCCCTAGTCAGAAGGAGTTGATTGCGAACAATCGCTCGGTGGAGCAAATCCGCCAGTTCCTTGGCGTCGATTCACTGCACTATCTATCCCTCGAAGGGATGCTCTCGTGTGTGAGCATGGCCTCGCAGAAATACTGCACGGCATGTTTCTCCGGCGACTATCCCATGAACGTCGACGAGCCGGTCGAAAAATTCGCCATGGAGCGCATGCAGCTCAAGATGTTCACATGAAGGTTGCCGGCTAGTAGAATAGGAAACATGATCCGCGGCCCAATTACGCATATCGAAGCAACGCCCGGCGTCTGCGGCGGCAAGCCACGGATCGCGGGCCATCGGATCCGCGTTCAGGATGTGGCCATTTGGCACGAGTCCTGGGGCATGACTCCAGACGAGATCGTATCCCAACATCCTGGGATCACGCTCGCCGATGTTTTCGCGGCGCTGGCCTATTTTCACGATCATCGCACCGAGATCGAAAGCGACATGCAGGCCGACGAAGCCCTGGTCGCTCGGATGCGGCAGACGAGTCCCTCCAAACTTGCCCAAAAACTGATCGGCCCAGATGGCCAAGATTCGGTTTCACCTTGACGAGCACGTCTCGCTCGCCGTGGCAGACGGTCTACGCCGGCGAGGTTTCGACGTCACGACGACCCTTGACGCTGATCTTTGCGCGGCCACCGATGACCTCCAACTTGCTTATGCCCATCACCAATGACGCCGATTTCCTGCGGCTGCATGCTGCTGGCACCATCTATAGTGGAATCACGTTCTATCAATCCGGTCCTAGTCGTCCGAGTTTATTGGGCGCTCTGCTCATCATGGCGGGCAGGCTCTCTGCCGAGGAAATGCAAAACCACGTGGAGTATTTGTGAACGGTCCACCGCTGCAGCCCACGCTGCTTACCCACCGCTCCCGTATCGACTCTGTCGATCTTCTCCGCGGCATCGTCATGGTGGTGATGGCACTCGATCATGCGCGGGACTTTTTCTCCGACACCGTATTCAAGTTCGATCCGACGGACCTGTCGCAGACCACGCCGGCGCTCTTTGTCACTCGATGGGTGACGCACTTCTGCGCTCCGGTGTTCGTGTTTCTGGCGGGGACGTCGGCGTATCTGTGGCAAACGCGCGGGCGCACGAAGGGCGAACTCTCCCGATTCCTGCTGACACGCGGCCTGTTCCTCGTCCTCCTTGATCTCACGGTCATCCGCTTCACTTGGTTTTGGGAGACGAATTGGCGGTTTGCGTTCGTGCAGGTGATTTGGGTAACGGGATGGTCGATGATCATCCTCGCCGCACTGATTCACTTGCCCCGATGGTTCATTGCTGCGCTCGCCATAGGCGTGAGTGCCGGTCACAACCTTCTGGACACGGTCTTGACGTCAAAGGACACGACTTGGGGCATTGTCTGGCGTTTTCTGCACATGCGGGACTTCGTTGAGCCCATTCACGGCTTTCACGTTCTTATCATGTATCCACTGGTCCCGTGGTTCGCAGTCTTGGCGGCTGGTTATGCGTTCGGACTGATCGTGACGTTGGATGCCCACTGCAGGCGTCGTTGGTTCCTGACGCTTGGACTTGCCATGATTGCGGCGTTCATCGTTCTGCGGGGCCTGAACGTCTACGGGGACCCTCGGCCGTGGACGCCCCAGAACGATGCGTTGTTCACGCTCTTTTCGTTCCTGAACTGCGAGAAGTACCCCCCGTCACTGCTCTTTCTATTGATGACGATCGGTCCGGCGATCACGGCCCTGGCAATCTTCGATCGTCCGCCGGGACCCGTGGGCCGCTGGTTTGTGGTCTTCGGGCGCGTGCCCATGTTCTTCTACCTCATTCACGCTCCCTTGCTTCGACTGCTGGCCTGTCTCGCCATGCTCCCCCGATATGGAGCGGGCGTCTTCACTCTCGATCTCATGCGGCCTCCATCCGATTTCGGGTTCAGCCTGCCTGTCGTCTACGCGGCATGGATCGGCGCGGTCGTGACCTTGTACTTCCCTTGCCGCTGGTATGCGGGAGTGAAGCAGCGCCGGCGTGATTGGTGGTTGAGTTACTTGTGAAGCTTGCCTACAGCAGCAATGCCTATCGTCGATGGTCGCTCGAGGAGGCGATCTCGCGGATTGCGCGCATCGGGTATCGCGGGATGGAGCTGATGGCGGACGTTCCGCACGCCTGGCCGGCGGACCTTGGCGACGCTCAAATCGATGAGATCCGGCGATGTCTCGATGGCAACGGCTTGGCACTCTCGAACATCAACGCCTTCATGATGACCGCGGTGAAGGATTTCTGGCATCCTTCGTGGATCGAACCGGACAAGGAGTTTCGACGCCTGCGTGTGCGGCACACGATCGAGGCGTTGCGGTTGGCCCGACGCCTGGGGGCGGCGTGCATCACCACCGAGCCGGGCGGGCCGCTGCCGGCGAAGATGTTCCGCGAGGAGGCCATGGGCGTTTTCGTCGAGGGGCTGGAGGAAGCATTGCGCATCGCCGAGGACGTCGGAGTTATGCTGCTCGTAGAGCCGGAGCCGGAGCTGCTCGTCGAGAACGTGGATCAGTTCCTCGATCTCGCTCGGCGGGTGGACTCGCCGATGTTCGGTCTGAACTTCGACGTCGGGCATTTCTTTTGCGTGAACGAGGACCTGCCCGCGGCGATCGACCGTTTGCAGACCTATACCTACCATTATCACTTCGAGGACATCGCCGCGACGCGGGTCCACGAGCACATGATTCCCGGTCACGGGGCGATCGACTTCAAGGCCGTCCTAGCGGCGATTCGGAAGACGGATTATGACGGATGGCTTACGGTGGAGCTCTATCCGTACCTCGCGGACCCGGATGCGGCGGGGCGGGAAGCATTGGAATACCTTCGGCGGCTCATTCCTGCGTGAACGCGAAGCTGCGGGCCTATCTTGAGCTTGTCCGGCTGCCGAATCTCTTCACGGCCGCCGCGGATTCCCTCGGCGGGTTTGCGTGCAACGGCGGAGGACCGGCGCAGTGGCACGTTGGCGTGGCGCTCGCGGCGGCTTCCATGTGCTTGTATGCCGGGGGCGTAGCCCTCAATGACGTGTGCGACGCGGATCGAGACCGCGCGGAGCGGCCGGGGCCGCCCATCCCGGCGGGTCGGATCTCGCGCCGCGCAGGCCTACTGGCGGCGGTTGGGTTCCTCATCGCAGGCGTGGCCTTGGCCGCGCTAGCGTCGGCGACGTCAGCGCTCATAGCCGTCGGGATTACGACTGCCATTGTGCTCTACGACGCCGTGCTGAAGGGAACGCCCGCGGGGCCTCTTACGATGGGGGCGTGTCGGGCGCTTAACCTGGCGATGGGCATTGCGGGGGCGAGCAGCACCGTCGCCATGTTCGCGATCCCGCCGATCGTGCTCATGGGACTCTACGTTGCCTCGGTGACTCTCTTCGCTCGTGACGAAGCCGGGCGGAGTTCGCCGTGGCGGCTGGCACTCGGTGCCTGCGGTGTTGGGGTCGCGATCGCCGGACTGCTCCCCCTGACCCTGCTGTCGCCGCAACGCGACCCCAGCGGCGCGGTGCTTTGCACGTGGGCCCTCATTTTCATCCTGTCACCTGCCCGGCGGGCGATGCGTCGGCCAACGCCGCAATCGGTGCAAGCCGCGGTGAAGAGGTTTGTGCTCGGAATCGTCCTGTTCGACGCGGTCGTTGCGTGGTTGGGCGCGGGCTGGGGCGGCGCCCTCTGCGTGGGGGCCTTGCTGATACCGGCGGTGGGATTTGCGCGGATGTTCCGTGTGACGTGAGCAGCGCGGTCAACGCAGCGCCAACTCAAAGAACAGCGCGCCGCAGACGGGATTGTGTCGATAGGGCTGCGTGGGGACGAATCCGAGCGAACGATACAGACTGATCGCTTCGTGCATGGTGGAGAGCGTGTCGAGGCGCATTCTCTTGTAGCCGATTTCGCGGGCGGCGTCGATGACGGCCGTGGCTAGGCGGCGACCCAGCCCCGTGCCGCGGAATGCCGGGCGAACGTACAGGCGCTTCATCTCGCAAACGTCGCCTTCGATGCGGCGCAGGGCCACGCAGCCGGCGAGGCGGTCGGCATCCGCGGCCACCAGCAATCGACCGCGCGGCGGCGCGTACTCGCCCGGCAACTCCTCGACCTCGCGGTCGAAGTCCTGGAAGCACAGGTCGATCCCGATCGACGTGGCGTATTCCTGGAATAGCGCCCGCACGTGTCCGATGTTCTGCGTGGGGCAGTCCTCGATGAGCGGGGTCATGGCCATCGGCCCGGTCTCCGGCAAAAAGGCTGGGGCGAGGGAGTTTTCAGCATATTACCAGGAATTGCCGATCGTTTCATGGGTGTTTTAGCGATGAAGAGAGCGAACACGGGTTGCGACGGGCTGGCGGAAACGGATTGCTCGCGGCGCCGGTTCCTCGGCCTGGCCGCGGGGGCGGCGGGGAGCGTCCTCCTGCCCCGGTCGCAGGCGGCGCTGGCGGGGACAGCTTCGAGCTTGCCACCGGGGCAACGTCCGTCGCGCGTGGTCCGAATGCAGAGCGGCCATGTGGTCACGGGTTCGCATGTCCACCGCATGCTGTTCGCCGAGATGCTCGACCGGTCCCTGCTTGCCCTCACCGATCAGATGACGGTGCGCGACGCGTGGCGGACGATCCTGCGAGCGGACGACGTGATCGGGCTCAAGTTCAATCGTTCGGGGCAGGAAACGATTGGCACGACGCCGGCCGTGGCCGAGGCCATCATCGCGTCCCTTACATCGTCGGGCTGGAACGCGGAGAAAGTCGTTTGCATCGAGGCGCCGCCGGAACTGGTGTCGAAGCATGGCACCCTGCCGGCGGCGGAAGGCTACCAGGCGCAAGAGACGGATTTCGTGAGCGGCGTAGATCAATTCGCGTCCGTGCTCGACCAAGTAACGGCAATTATCGATGTACCCTATCTGAAGACTCACAACATCGCAGGGCTCAGCGGAGCGCTAAAGAACCTCTCGCACGGCCTGATCAAGCACCCCGCCCGCTTCCACCGGAATGGATGCTCCCCTTACGTTGCGGACATCGTGGCCGCGCCGCCGATCCGCTCGAAGCTTCGACTTTGCATCGTGGATGGGCTGCGCGCGGTCTTCGAGGGCGGACCCGAGGCGACGAGCGAACGGCTCGGCGACGAGGGATTACTCCTCCTGTCGCGGGATCCGGTCGCGGTCGACGCGGTCGGCTTCAGCGAGTTGAACAGCGTTCGATCACGGCGCGGCATGACGGCGATCGGGTCGGACAAGGGGCCCTTGCCTTATCTCCAACGGGCGCATGAAATCGGGCTGGGTATGGCCGCCTGGCACGGGGTCGAGGTTCGTTCCATACAACCATAAACTATTGCAGCGAAGAACTTTACGGACACCCAGAACGGATCCGTATCCGAAATGTAACGGGCGGCGCGGCCCATTTTTCGGATGGATTCATGTTGACAATGGCGGAAGGTCCGAGTATCCTTGAACTGGTGAGGTAGATTGGTTGATCAGGGGTAAGCCCGTTGGATATTTCCATCGGGTTGAGGTTCGATATAGTTGATCCGTCATTCATAACGTAAACGTTCGTCATCCGATCCTTCCCAGCCTCTGATCTCACCAAAAGAATCACCGTGCGTAGTTGTTCGGAACAGGGGAATGGAGTGCGTTGGACGGCGTAAGCCTCGGTGCGCGAGGTGCGCTGTTGTCCGAGCACGGGTGACTTCCCGTTTGGGAAAACGGTGGCCGGTTGATTGCGCAAGCCGTTTACTCGAAGCGGGCTGCTATGTTCTGTTTTTACGAATCGTGAGTTTGGAGAGTTCGCGGGCTCGCCCGCGTGGGTAAAGGATTTGGGGACGACGGTCGCCGCGCCTTACGCATCCGGTCAATAACCGTGTGCAAGTGCGGAAGGTTGGGTCCCGCCGCGGGCGGGTCGGTTGGGTCGGACCGTCGAGCGTTAGAAGCAGAGGAGATGTCATGGTCAAGAAACGGTTGAAAGCTTTCACCCTGATCGAGCTGCTGGTGGTTATCGCCATCATCGCATTGTTGATCTCGATCTTGCTGCCGAGCTTGTCGCGCGCTCGGGAACTCAGCAAACGGCTGGTCTGCGCGTCGAACGTCAAGGGCATTGGAACCTCGGGGAAGATCTACGCGAATGATAACTCCGAGAAATGGCCCACCCCGCCGTTCAAGCGGGGCATGATCGACAACGGCGGGATCGACTACCTGCCGGATTCCATCAGCCAGGACGCCTCGATGGACGGCGAGGTCGGCTTCGAGCGCGAGTTCGAGTCCGTTTCGGAGACCGCCTTGCGTCCGAACGATGGGACCACCTCGATGTCCGTCACGCGAGCCTACTGGATGCTGGTTCGCTCCGGGGACATTACCGTCAAGCAGTTCATCTGTCCAAGCTCCGGCGGCTCCGAGGACGACACGGAGAACCTGGACCTGTATTACGACTTTACGCGATATGACAACATTTCCTACGGGTATCAGGTGCCGTTCGGTCCACGAGATACGCAACCGCGCGAAGGCATGGACAATCGCCAGATCATCGCCGGCGATCGGGGACCGTATTACACCAAGGGCTACAATCCGGACCCGATGATTCTCGGCGAGAACGGCCCGCTGACGCTAGAGGACGCGCCGAAGAACTGGCGACCCCTCAATTCCACCAACCACGGCGGACAGGCCAACGGCGAAGGCCAGAACATGCTCTATGCCGACGGCCACGCCTCGTTCGTTCGCATCCCGGCGTCGGGGATTGACGGCGACAACGTGTATACGGTGATCGAAGACAACGCCTGGAACAACCCGCTGGGGCTAAACCGCATCCACGGGATCACGGTGTGGGAGCATCCGGAAACAAACGGACCCTATCCCGGCCAGGACGCGCTGGGCGCGGGCCAAGGCAAGTATTCCTCAACCGACTCCCTGATCTTCCCATAGGGGTCGTTTCCAGTCCCGTGGAAGGGTGAAGCGTGGGCGGCGGGCGTGAGAGCGTCCGCCGCCCTGTTTATGCGCGGGCTCGCCGAAGGCCGGTCTGTTCCTCGAGCCAGCCCAGAGCACGGAATCCAAGTGCCACGGTCAACCCGAGCTTGAGCACCGGGGGCCCGGCCTTTCGCGTGGGCCGAGCCATTTGGCGTAGAGCTCCGGGCGGCGGTCGGGGATGAAGAGGCGGCGGGCGTGGGCGGCGGCGACGAATGGCAGGTCCAAATCCGCGAGGAGCAATGCGTCCTCTCCGCGCGCAGCGCGAGCGACGACCGTGCCGTCGGGGGCGCAGACGAAGGACTCTCCCGCGAAGGTCAGGCAGTCTTCCCGGCCGACTCGATTGCACAGCGCGGTGAAGTATCCGTTCTGGAACGCGGCCACTCGCAACTCCGCCTCGTAGAGCCCGTCGGGCCATTCATCGACAGCGCCGGCTTGCGGAACGAGCACAAGCTCCGCATGGTTCAGGGCGAGCGCCCGCATGTATTCCGGGAAGTGGCGGTCGTAGCAGATGGCCACGCCGATGCGACCGGCCGCGGTGTCAAAGACCGGTGCGCCCGCATCGCCGGGCGTGTAATACCCTCGTTCGTGAAAGCACGGGTAGTCGGTGATGTGAATCATTCGTGTGCGCCCGAGCAGCGTCCCGTCGGCGTCGATCACCGGCGAGCAGTCGAACAGCCGATCGCCGTCGCGCTCGAAGAGGTTGAAGACCACCACTAGGCCGCACTCCCGTGCGACGCGGGAAACGGCTTCGGTGGTCGGCCCCGGCACCGGCTCGGCCAGCGCCGCCACGTTCCCGCACGGGGGCGCCTGGGGATGGAACCACTCAAAGGACAGCTCCGCAAAGCAGGCGCATTGCGCGCCTTGCCGGGCCCCTCGCCGCAGCGCTTCTAACCCGCGGGCCAGGTTGGCTCCCTGATCGCGGGTGGCCTTTTGTTGAATCAAAGCAATGCGCATCGTCCCCCAATCTCTCAGAATGATCCGCCGACTGTCGGCATTGTAAGGCGGTTTTCAATCCCGTGTCAGCCTGGATAGGGAATGATGTTTAGTGTGAATGGACCTTCGGGGAGCCGCCCGTTGGGTGCGTCGGTCGCGAAGGTTGTCATCGTGGAGGTAGAACCATGGGACTTCTTGGATGGGCTTTGATATTCCTGATTGTTGCCCTGGTGGCGGCCCTGTTTGGCTTCACGGGCGTGGCCGCTGGGGCGATGGGGATCGCCCGGGTGCTCTTCGGCATCTTTCTCGTGATCTTCGTCGTGTTGCTGATCCTGGCGTTGCTCTCGGGGCGGGCCGTACCGTGACCGCCCGGCTCCGCGCCGTCACCGCCCTGGCGGCCCTCGCGCTTGTGCCGCTCTTCGCCGTGTGCGACGGTGCCCTGTCGTTTTTCCTCGGCGGAGCGCAGACCACGATCGTTCGACTGGTGAACAACGGCGACTTTCCGGTGGTCGCTCGAGTGGCGATCAGCGACGAGGACGACATTCCCGAAGCCCTGCTCGAGGAAGATGACGACCTGGAGTTCACCATCGAAGCCGGCGGGAGCAGGGCCTTTACTCGGGATTGCAATGATCTGCGGGCTGTCATGGTGACGCACGCGGAGCTGCGCGTGCTAGGCGGCGTGGGGCCCGAGGCCGACTCCGGCGTACTTCGCGAAGGCGATGATTTCTCGTGCGGGGACGCTGTTACGTTTCGGTTCGACCATTCGGACGTGGTCGTCGACTTCGACGTAACTACGTCCGTCGAATGACGTGCCGGGAACGATCGGCACGCCCAAGGTTCGCTAGGGGGTGGTGGGTCGTTTGAGGGACGGCAAGGTTGGTCGCGCCGAAAAAGCGGAATGAGTCCCCAGAATGGAAATCGCCAAGGAACCCCAATGGGGCGACGTTTTGCTTCCCAGCTAAGTCTCCTTTGGGGCTGTTGGATAAACTGCAAATCTTTCATACTCCCCATCGTAGGACTCCTCCCACGACCCGTTCCACGGCGGTCTCAGGTCCGCTCGCGTTAGGCAAGCAACGCAAGAAAAAGACCCGCCTGGACTTCGCCGAGATCGCCCGATCCGATGGTAGAAAAGGCCATGGGCGAGAAGCTGAGCGGCGAACCCCCCTGCCTAGAAGCCCCTCGCCCCCGATTGGCGCGGCAGGGGCCTTTCAACTTCATTAGATCGTTGACCCACTAATCGCGATCCTGCAGTCGATTTGTTTTTCGTTCTTCCTTCGCCAGGGCTGGGCGAAAAAATCAACCGGAATACGCACCGTTTTTCATAGCCTCTTGTCGCGTGCCACATGATGGCACTCGTAGTGCCACATAGTGGCACTTTCGTTCAATCCAATAGTACGCCCAGGCTGCCGGCGATGCGATCGAAGTCGTCCAGGGTGAAGAACTCGATCACCACCCGCCCCGTGCCTTTGCTGCGTCCCTCGCGAATCGAGACCTTGGTCTTCAGGGCCTTCTCGAACTTCTGCTCCATGTCCTTCAGGTGCGCCGAGCGCAGCCGGTGTGCCACTGCTCGGTGCGCAGTGGTCGCTCCGTCCTTCTCCCGCCGAACAACTTCCTCGACGGCCCGCACCGACAGGTCTTGCTGCACCACGGCCTGGGCCAGCCGATGCCGCAGCGCCTCGTCGTTCACAGCGAGCAAGCACCGCGCATGCCCCATCGACAGTTTGCCGGAAGCCAGCATCTCCTGAATGGGCTCGCTGAGCTCCAGCAGGCGGAGGTAGTTGGCCACCGTGCTTCGATCCTCGCCGACCCTCGCGGCCACGTCCTCCGCCCGCAGCCTAAATCGCGTGCAGAACTGCTCGTAAGCTCTGGCCCGGTCGATGGCGTTGAGGTCCTCGCGCAGCAGGTTCTCAATCAGCGCCAGCTCTAGCATCTGCCGGTCATCCGCCTCGCGGACGACGACCGGCACGCTCGTCAGGCCGCACGCCTTCGCGGCCTGCCAGCGACGCTCGCCGGCGATGATCTGCCATCCCCCGGCATGCTGGCGGACCGCGATCGGCTGCAGAACGCCGTGCAGGCGGATCGACTCGGCCAGCTGTCGGATACTCTCCTGCGGGATTTCATGCCGCGGCTGGAATGGGTTTGGAACCAACTGACCAATCGGTAGGGTAGTCACGCCCGGCGGCGCGCCACCTTCCGGAACGAGCGCCTCGGCGGACTCCCGCCGCACCGGAATCGCATCCGCGGTTGCCGAACGGAGGTTGGAAACCAGGGATTCGAGGCCACGACCGAGGCGCCGGCCTGTTTTCGACATGATTCGGACTCCTTTCCAGCGTGCAGGTTGCGCGAAACGGCGTCCGTAGTCAACCGTGTTTCACGTGAAACAACGAAGCGCTGCTCTGGAAGTATCATCGCCCATCCCGTCATGTCGCTGTTTCACGTGAAACAACGACATACTAACCAGCTAATATGATAATGTGTAAATTACTTGTTTACATATACACTTCTCTTTTGCCGGATGGGTCAGACGAGTAAGATGGGCTCGTTCGGTTTTCGATCGCGGCGAGATCAGGGGTCGATCATGAGGCAAACATGGGCCGGCTTGCCGGTGGTGTTGTTGACGGCGGCGGTGGCGAGCGGGGCGTCGTTTGTGAACTGGGAGACGCCGCACGTTCACCCGCTGGACATGACCCCGGACGGTACCAAGCTCCTGGCCGTCAATACGGCGGACGCGCGGCTGGAGGTGTTCGACATCACCAGCGGCCGGCCGGTCCACGTCGGTTCCGTTTCCGTCGGACTCGATCCGGTGACGGTGAGGGCGCGGAGCAACGACGAAGCATGGGTCGTCAATCACATCTCCGACAGCGTCAGCGTGGTCGATCTCGCGGCGATGAACGTCGTCGCGACGATCCACACGTTGAACGAGCCAAGCGACGTCGTCTTCACGGGCTTGGTTGAGCGAACGTTTGTTTCCTGCTCGCAGGCAAACGCGGTGCAAGTTTTCGATCCCGCGAACCTTGCGGCGGCGCCGATCCACATCGCGATCGATGCGGAGGGTCCGCAAGCGATGGCGGTCAGCCCCGACGGCGGGACGGTCTACGTGGCGGTGTTTGAATCAGGAAATGGATCGACGATTCTCGGCGGGGGCGCCGACGATTCGGGGACGATCGGTTTTCCGCCGAACGTGGTGAGCCACGCAAGCGGTCCGTACAGCGGGGTCAACCCACCACCGAACGACGGATCTGAATTCGGGCCGCCGCAGTATCCGGAGAATCCGTCGCCGCCGGCCGTGGGCTTGATTGTCAAGAAGGACGCGGACGGGCGATGGATGGACGACAACAACCACGAATGGACGGACCTCGTTTCGGGCCTCGGCGCGGGATTGTCCGGCCGGCCGGTCGGTTGGGACCTGCCCGACCATGACGTGGCCGTCATCGACGCCGATTCGCTCGCGCTGAGCTATGTCAACCGGCTGATGAACATCTGCATGGCCATCGCGGTCAACCCGAATTCGGGGAATGTGACCGTGGTGGGCACCGACGCGACCAACGAAATCCGTTTCGAGCCAGTGATCAGCGGTCGATTCACGCGCGTGCAGATCGCCGACATCGCCGTGGATGCGCCGGGCTCGGTCGAGGTCCACGATCTGAATCCGCACCTGACGTACGCGACTTCGACCGTTCCGCAGGCGGAGCGCGACCTGTCGATCGGCGATCCGCGGGGAATCGTGTGGAACGCCGCGGGCACGAAGGGCTACGTCACGGGCATGGGATCAAACAACGTCGCGGTCATCGACGCGGAAGGCCAGCGAATCGGATTGACGCCGACCATCGAGGTCGGCGAGGGGCCGACGGGATTGGCGCTCGACGAGGAGCGCGACCGCCTGTACGTGCTGAACAAGTTCAGCGCGACGATTTCGGTCGTGGACACGATCGCGGAGACGGTGATCGAGCAGCGCGCATTGTTCGATCCAACGCCGGCGGCGATCAAGGTGGGTCGCAAACACCTGTACGACACGCACAAGACATCGGGGCTGGGGCAGATGGCGTGCGCTTCCTGCCATGTCGACGCGCGGATGGACCGTTTGGCGTGGGACTTGGGCAATCCCGACGGAGACATGAAGACGTTCAATCAGAATTGCAATCTGGGGATCACGTTCATCGGCGACCCGTGCGAGGATTGGCACCCCATGAAGGGACCGATGGTGACGCAGACCTTGCAGGACATCATCGGGAAAGAGCCGTTGCACTGGCGCGGGGACCGCGACGGGATCGAGGAATTCAACGGCGCGTTCGTCGGCCTGCTGGGCGATGACGAGATGCTCACGCCGCAGGAGATGCAGGAATTCAAGAGTTTCCTGGCGTCGACTTACTTCCCCCCGAACCCGTTCCGCAATCTCGATAACACGTTGCCGTCGAGCCTGCCGCTTCCGGGGCACTTCACCACCGGCCGTTTCGGCGCGGCCGGTCTGCCGCTGCCCAACGGCAATGCCGTGCAGGGGCTTTTGCGTTATCGCACGGGAAACCTGGACGAGGGCGGCTTCATTGATTTGCAGTGCGTCACCTGTCACACGCTTCCGACCGGGGCGGGGGCGAATCGTCGCGCCCAAGGCATCTTTGGGCCTTTCCCGGAGATTGCGCCGGGGCCGAACGGGGAGATGCACCTGGCGCTGGTGACGGTGGACGGATCGACCAACAACAGCATCAAGATCCCGCAGCTCCGCAATGCCTATGAGAAGGTGGGGTTCAACATGACGCAGACCTCGAACCGCGCGGGGTTCGGATATGTACACGACGGGAGCGTGGATTCGCTCGAACGTTTCGTCGCCGAGCCGATCTTCAACGTCGCCTCGAATCAGGACGTGGCCGATCTGGTGGCGTTCCTACTGGCGTTTGCAGGGTCTGACCTGCCCGCGGGAACGACGAATGACGCGTTCGAGTTGCTGGGGCCGACCAGCCAGGACACGCACGCCGCGGTCGGTCGGCAAGTGACCTTCGACGGGGCGAACAACGACGACGGAGGTTTGGTTTCCCTGCTGAACGCGATGATGGCGATCGCCGATGCGAACAAAGTCGGCCTGGTGGGCAAGGGGGTCCGCGGCGGCGAGCATCGCGGGTTCACCTACGTCGGCGGCAACCTGTTCCAATCGGATCGCGCCGCGGAGATCGTCACCGCGTCGAGCCTGCGGACGAACGCCGCGGACGGCGAGGAAATCACGATGACGGTCGTGCCGCTGGGGTCACAGACGCGGATGGGCGTTGATCGCGACGAGGACGGGTTCCGCGATCGCGACGAGCTGGACGCGTGCAGCAAACCGGCCGACGCGGCGAGCACTCCAAACAACGTGGTAATCACGGGCAACGTGGACAACGACGGCGACGTCGATGAGATCGACTTCTACTGGTTCGGGCAGTGCAACGCGGGGGTGAACGTGCCCGCATTCCCCGCCTGCCGGTGCGGGTTCGATTTCGACCGCGACGGCGATGTCGATCTGATGGACTTTTCCGAGTTTCAGGTGGTGTTCACGGGGCGGTAGAGCGGCAGGCACGGAGGGACGAAGACCGTAGGCTGTCGACCGTAGGTCGCAGGCTGAGCCTGCGGTGTCAACGCTTGGCACTATTTGGCACCATGCGACTCCTCAGCGAAGCCTTCTTGCCATGCTCCTCGGTGGGACGACATTCGGTCGTCGAGCGCGCAGCGCATCGGAATGGAAACACTGCTCGCAGAGCAGTGGCACGCACAAGCGCCGTTCGGATCAGCAGCGCAAAAGCGTGTGTACGCGCCGTGTGATCGCGATGTTCGCCCTTTGCGCCGCCGTCACGAGGGCCCATGCCCAATCCGGCGAGATAAAGCTCACCGCCCACGACGCGGCCAAGAGCGATGCCTTCGGCGCGGCGGCAAGGCGTAGCGTCACGCCTTGTCGCCCCTTGCGGTTCCCCTGCGGGGCTATTGGCTTTTTTTGGCGAATCGATCCCACGGCCCGACGACGCTACGTGCTCGGTCGTCCCTGACGGGACTTGATGTTGGTGGGGGGATTGCGTACCCCGCGTTGAAACGCGGGGCTAATCTCGGGCGTGCCTCCGGCACGCCTACGTCGGCTCGGCGTTCGGGCTTCCGCTACCCCAATGGATGCTCTCGGCGACAGAGCCTGGGGGACGAGGCTCCCGCCTTGGTCGCCCCGTCGGTCGCGGTTCGGAAAACAGCCGGTCGGTTCCGCTCTCGACTCAGATTGTTCGCCGCCCACGGCCCTTCCGGGGGACGACGCCTCGCGCACTGCTGACACAGCAGTGGCACACAGCCACGGAGCCACGAAGTTCTTCCTAAGAGCCTATCCCAAAACGCTCCGAACGTCCGCGCGGACTGTAAGTCAGCGGCTCGCTTATGGAGAAATCGGCGGAAACGAGGGAAAAGCTTGGTATCCGAGGCTCCGCCGCGGTACAATCGCCGCTTGGGGCATCCGTCCCGGTTCCCAGTGGAGAGGAAGGATGGCGGCTCGGTCATACAATCACCTTTCGACCCGTCTTTCGCGCTTTCGAGTACGATCGAACCGCGCTGCTTTGCGTCTTTCGACTTTCGTCCTGACGGGCGTGCTTGCGGGCGAGTCCGATGGTGCGGACAAGTCCTGGGGCAACGTCCTCGGCGGGACGTTCAGCAACTCCGGGAATTGGCAGGGCGACTCCGTGGCCGAAGCAGCGGACACGGCGCATTTCGGCCTCACCACAAACGTGCTGTTCCAGCGCATCTATACCGTTGACTTTACCGCGGATGCGACCAATCAGGCGTTGGTGATCGAAGACGACTTCGTCGTCTTTGACCTCAACGGCAAGGCTTACAGCACGCTGATGGATCCGGGCATCGAACTCGGCACGGTGGCCGGCCGGACGGGACGGCTGACTATCCGCGGCGGCGTGCTCAGCCCGGCGCTCAATTCCACGATCCGAATCGGCTCCGTGGCGGGCGCCTCGGGCAATCTGACCATCGCGACCGGTGGACAGGTATTCGGTTCCCCGATTGTCTACGTGGGCCTCGTGGGACCCGGTGTGCTGACCGTGAACGACGGCGGCAGCGTCCTGTCCGAGTTTGCGTCGGTTGGCCCGACCGCCGGAATCACCGGCACGGCCACGGTCATGGACGTCGGATCGACGCTTAACACCAATTTCCTTTTCGTAGGGCAGATAGGCACGGGCACGCTGAGCATCACCACAGGCGGTTTGGTTGCGAGCACCTTCGCGATGGTCGGCGCAGTGGACGGCAGCCATGGCACCGTGCTGATCGACGGCGTCGGCTCCGAGTGGCTCGGCACCGGCGAATCGACCATCGGCGCCGATGGAGTCGGCGTGCTCACCATCACCGGCGGCGGTCGGGCAGCGCATCCCGCCGCTACCATCGGCGTTTTCGGCGGGAGCGTCGGGGAGGTCGCGGTGGACGGCGGCGGTTCGCAATGGACCCTTGGAGGTAACCTTACGGTCGGTCAGGATGGTCGGGGCGGGCTACAAGTCACCGCCGGCGGGTTTGTGCAGAACGTCGAGGGGATCGTGGCGGCGAGCGACATCGGCACCGGTCAAATCACCGTCGACGGCATAGGCTCCCTTTGGGACAACCTGGGCGACGTCACCATTGGCGACGGGGGCGTGGCGACGCTGGACATTTCCAACGGCGGGAGGGTCCAAAACATCGTCGGGGCGGTCTCGGGTCGTCCGCCCTTCGATCCACTCGCCGACATTTCAACGGCGCGCGTGACCGGTGCACAGTCGCAATGGTTCAATTCAAGCAACCTGAGGGTCAGGGAGGGCGGCGAGCTGAGCGTGGCGAATGGCGGTCGCGTTTTGAGTGCCTCGGGGATCATCTCCGGCGAGTTTTGCGGATCGTTCGATTGCGCGCGGGCAACGGTGTCCGGTGTCGGTTCGGAGTGGATCTCGCAGGGGGCTCTGTTCGTGGGTTTCCTACACGGACGGGGCGTGCTCGAAATCACGGCCGGCGGGCGAGTGGAGAGCGCCAACAGCTTCGTTGGCGACTCCAGCTTCGGCAGCTTCGGCCGCGTGATCGTCCGTGACTCCGGTTCCGAGTGGACCGTGGGTGAACTGCGAGTCGAGTCCTCCAACTCGGAAAGCCGTCTGGAAATCGAGGCCGGCGGACGGGTCCAAAGCTCTCACAGCGACATCGGTTTCATTAATGACAGCATGGCGAGTGTTTTCGTGTCCGGTGACGGCTCGAACTGGACGATCCTCGGTCAGCTCAGGATCGGCGGCATCCGTTCCAGCGAGCGCGGTGTTCTCCACATCCTCCCCGGTGGGACGGTCATTGTCGCGCAGGGTTTGCACCTGTTTGGTTGTTGCAGCGAAGTGCATCTTGCGGGCGGAACGCTCGACGCTGCGGCGATCACGCGAGCCTCAAAGTTGAGTGGGAAGTTTACCTGGGTTTCAGGCACGCTTCACACGGGCGCGTTCGAAGGGGACCTGCTCAACCAAGGGGGCAAACTCGCTCCGGGTCACTCGGCCGGATTCACCTTGATTCAAGGCAACTATACGCAACAACAGGCCGGAGCGATGGAAATCGAAATCGGCGGCACCGCGCAGGGAACACAATTCGATTTCGTCAACGTCGACGGCGACGCGCAGTTTGACGGGATGTTGCAACTGAAACTGATCAACGGGTTCATTCCCAGTGCCTCGCAGATACTCGTGGTCTTCAGCGCCGCGAGCGTGTCGGGATCGTTTGACAATGCCCACAACAACCAGCGAGTGCATACGCTGGACGGGCGGGGTTCGTTTGTGGTTCACTACGGCACGTTCAGCGGCCATGACCCCGACGAGATCGTGTTGACCGATTTCGTACGTGGGGTGCGGGCCGACCTCGACCACGACGGCGACGTGGACCTGGTTGATTTTCAATTGTTCCAGAACTGCGCCACGGGTTCTGACGCCGCCGCCCAGGCGACATGCGGGCAACCTGACTTTGACCTGGACGGCGACGTTGACTTGTCCGATTTTGAGTTGTTTCCGCCTTGCCTCGACGGGCCCGGTGTGCCCGGTGATCCATCCTGTTTGCCATAACAGGCGGGATCAATGTCGCGATCACTGACCTTTGCCGATGGCGCGGAGTTGTTTGGCGGTAAGGTGCCAGAGGAGCACGCCGGGGCGATTGAGGTGCTCGTCGTCCAAATAGATGGCGCAGAGCGAACCCTTCTTGAACTCCACGACCGATCCCTTGGTGCCGATCAGCCCCGATGCGATCTCGCCTAAGTCCGGTTCGTGGCCGACCAACATGATGCTCTCGACGGCATCGGGCGCGCGAGCCGCGAGGATGTCGCGCACGATGCCGGTCGTCGCACCGGGTCTGAGCGAGTCGCCGGCCTCGAGGCGATCCTCGCACGCGAGCGCCTGGGCGACGATGTCCGCGGTTTGGGTGGTGCGAACGAGCGGGCTGGTCAGGATCAAGTCTGGCCGATCGATGAGTGCCGCGACGCCCACGGCCGCCTCCCGCATCCGCTCGATGCCCTCCTGCGTCAGCGGGCGCTGGTCATCGTTGGGGAACTTTTTGGCGTCGCGATCGGCCGCGATGCCATGTCGCAGCAAGTAGACGTTCATGGGCACAACGGGGCAAAAAAACGAGCGTCATTCCCGACCCGCGATATCACCCCCAAGGGGACTCGAACCCCTGTCCAGTCCAACGTAAACGCTTGTATCGACGCGACTTACGAAAAGCCGGATTCTGTCTTGCCGGACGGCTTGCCGGAAATTCTGCAAAAACACCCCGACTTGGAGGCGGTGATATCCGCCTGGGCGGAGCTGCCCGAAGCCGTCAAGGCGCGGATCGTTGGGCTGGTCGAAGGAGCGACGGCGAAAGGGGGCAGGTGAAATCTCTAGAACCCTGGGCCGGACAACCGTCTGCGAAGGCCCACGTACCATCCCCACAGTTTTTGGCTGGGTGAGTGGGGGCGCTCGAATCCCCCGTGGGGGCTAGGATGGGAGACCCTAGGACCAAACCGTCTGTTCAGCCGCGCATCTTTTCTCACGAATCGCGGCGTACGCGCCCCGCAGTTGGATGAAAGTCAGACCCAAATAGGGGCGTTAGGACCGGTACGGCGTGAGTCGAAACCGTTGGACTCGCCACGCTCCTAATTACGCGAGTTTCGCGATCCGGTGGAGGTCGGCAGTCGAAACCGCCAGCTCCAAGCCTGCAAACCATCGTTGACGGGCGGTGCGAAGAATCCCGAATTTGGCGCGCGCATTGGCTGGCAATACACTGGTCTCATCCCGAAACGGATTGCGAAATCGCCAACGGACTGGCTGGCACCGCTACGCGCGTGGGTCGGTCCCGCTCGTGGCCTGTTTGGGAGGCGCCTCGTGGTTTCGATCCTATTGAGTATCTCCATCCTTGGGCAGCTCGGCGATGCGAATGACGATGGGTGCGTGGATCTACTGGACTTCGCTCTCATGCAACGCGAGTTCGATGGTCCCGATTGTCCCGACCCCAACCCGCGAATGGAAATGATGCTCGTTGACGGCGGCGGTGCCGGCCCGCAGTACGACTTCCTGATCGGCAAGTACGAAGTGACCAACGAACAATTCGCAATGTTTCTGAACGACGCCCAAGCGGATGCCGGGCAGACGCCGCGCGGCAGCTCTCTCCTGTTCCGGCTCGACGGCCGCATGGACACGCTCGGCGGGACGTTCATGTTCCGGCCGCACTATGGAGGATACGAGAGCCGGATCGTGTACAACGGCGACGCAACCATCGGCGCCCGCTATCGAGTGTTGCACGGCTACGCGCGGCATCCAGTGACCGGGGTATCGTGGCTCGGCGCGCTCAAGTTTTGTAACTGGCTGACGATCGTCGATGGCCTCGGCGACGATGCACGCGCATATACGGAGGGGCCGCACGTCAACAACTGGCAGGCGGGCAGCATCGGCGAACTGATCGAGGATGTGCGCGGCTACCGCCTGCCGATGGACAATCTCGGTAGCGCCACCGGGTTCGTCAGCAACCAGGTCAACGACTACAACGAGTGGTATAAAGCAGCCTCGTATGATCCTGCAGCTCCGAGCTTCGCGCGACTTGGAATCTACGGCGAGACCGTCCCTGCCGATCACTGGTTCTACGGATTCGGTCGGGACACGCTCCAGCCGTCCGATGCCCACTATGACAGCGGCCTCACCCCATTTGTGGGGACTGCACCGGTGGGGTACTTCAACGGCAAAGAATGGCTCTGTGCCAACGGCGGATCGACCCGGGATTCGGATAACCAGTACGGCCTATACGACATGACGGGCAACGTGGCTGAATGGCTTCAGGATCAAACGAGTTCCGGGATGCGTGCGACGCGCGGCGGCACGACAACCTCTAATCCGCTGGCACTCACCCGTGACAGCCAACTCTTGGAAACCACGGCTGGCACCATCGGCTTCCGCGTGGTGCGCGTGCCGGCCCAATAGCCCGTTCGTTGACGATCATGCGGCCATCCGGTTGAATCCGACGAACGGGACGGCGGACTAGCTATCCGCCAAGCGCTGCCCGGTGTCATGGTGTGGCACGATCCACCATGACGCCGGGCGACGGCCCGCACAAGGATCGTGCATCGTGGACGAATCTGTCGAGCACGTCGAGCGATTTCTGAGCATCCTGGGCACGTGCACTATCACGCACACCGACATCTTTCCGCCGATGCGGCTGGGACCGGAGCGGCCGGGCACGACGGTCCGTCGAGCGGTGCGCAACGACGACTTCTGGAATGAGTTGTTTCACGTCGGAAAAGCGCTGGCGGTCGAGCTGGAGTTCGCGGGGTTCGACACGACCAACCTCTTGGTGTTTCTGGACATGGTGAACTGGGCAGGCAAGAAGGGGGAACGCGCGGCCATGATGTGGCCGGACCTCAAGGCATCGTTGCAGCGCTTCGCACTGCGAAGGAGGATCGGCGCGAAGGACGACGGGCCGGGCGTGCTGGGCGGCAAGAGCGAGGGAGACAGGCAAGGCGGCGCGGGGGCGGGCGAAGGATCGGCAAAGAAGCGCGGGCGACCGAGCGACACCGACCCCAAGCGCGACAAACGACTATTCGACTCCTGGAAAACCGGGTTCCCGACGTATGCCGAGTGTGCGAAGGTAAACAACATCACGGAACGCGAGCTGAGTTTGGCAATCGACCGCCACGAAAAACGCGTTAGCAAGGGCCGTCAAGCGTCCTGATTTATTCCCGCGCGGAATTCACGCTGTCGCAAGTCCTTGCCCGGTCACGCCTTACCAAGTCGAAGCGCGGGAATAATTCGCGGGAATAATTCGCGCGGATTATTCCTTCCCAACCAAGGCGTACCCTGTTTCTCGACCGGGCGCAATTGTGCGACCTGCGATTCTAGAAGGGGTGCGGACGTGGATAAGACGACCAAAGAGGTTCAGGCGCTGGCCGGCGCGCGGCTGGCGGTTAGTGCGAAGGAACTCGCCGAGCTGCTGGGAGTTTCGCAGCGGCATGTCTGGAAGTTGCTCGCGGTGGGAAGGCTCCCAAGGCCCTTCCGCCTGGGGCGGGCCGTGCGATGGAATTATGCGCTG
>Ga0187893_10004651_pt1 | contig 25808 bp, 21 predicted proteins | sample MA1701074metaG_FD_139574 | JGI IMG/M metagenome (GOLD analysis project Ga0187893, IMG submission 139574) | White microbial mat communities from a basaltic lava cave in the Kipuka Kanohina Cave System on the Island of Hawaii, USA - MA170107-4 metaG ... | reverse complement strand
GCCTTCCCGCAGCGCAGCTCGCACCTCACCGCTTCCCACCCACCCATGGACCGCGCCACCCAGCAGAAGGCGATCGACACGCTCAAGCACGCGCTCAAGCCCATCGCCCCGTTCTTCGACGACCCGGAGGTGCAGGAGATCATGATCAACGGGCCCTCGGACGTCTGGGTGGAGCGCCGCGGGGAGCTGCGGCGCGCCGAGGTGGCGATCTCCGGCACCAGCATCCACAGCGCGATCCTCGTGCTCGCGCGGCTCGACGACAAGGAGGCGCGCGCGGGCAAGCGCGACGGCATGATCGACGCGCGCTTCGAGGGCATGCGCGTGGCCGCGGTGATGGCGCCCACCGCGGTCAAGAGCCACGCGATCTGCATCCGAAAGCATCTGCCGCGCCATCTTCGCCTCGAGGACTACGTGCGCCAGGGCAGCCTGCCCGCGCAGCAGGCGGCTTTCCTGCGCGAACTGGTGCAGGAGCGGCGCAACGTCATCGTGGCGGGCGGTACCTCCTCCGGGAAGACCAGCCTCGTCAATGCGCTGCTCGCCGAGGTCGACCCGGGCGAGCGCGTGGTCACCATCGAGGACACGCCCGAGCTCGCCGTGTGCGTACCGAACTGGGTGCCGTTCGAGAGCAACGAGTCGGAGGGCGTGAGCACGCGCGATCTGGTGCGCCTTGCGCTGCGCTTCCGCCCCGACCGGCTGATCGTGGGCGAGGTGCGCGGGCCGGAGGCCTTCGATCTGATGCAGGCCGCCAACACCGGTCACGAGGGCTGCATCGCCACGCTGCACGCCAACAACGCGCTCGCGGCGCTCGCTCGCCTGGAGGCCCTGGTGCTCACCGCCGGGGTCAACTGGCCGCTCGAGGCGGTGCGCTCGCAGATCGCGCAGACCTTTCACTACGTGATCTACATGCGCCGTCAGGGCAGCGGCCGGCGTGAGGTGTCGCACATCGTGCGGCTCACCGGCTACGACGCTGGTTCCATGAATTACGAGGTGTCCACCGTGTTCGACCAGAAGGAGCCTGCTCATGAACCGCCTCGGCTTCAACCTGCGCTGCGCGTGGCGTGATTTGGAGCGCGCCTTGCGCCGGCCCTGCGTCACCGTACCGCTGGTCGTGGGTGTAGCGCTGCTGCTGAGCGTGGCCGAACCCGCGCTCGCTCAGTCAGCGCCCTGGGAGCGGCCGATCTGCATGGTCGCCCGCAGCCTGTCGGGCCCGGTGGCGAAGGCGGTGGCCATCATCGCCATCGTCATCACCGGGCTTCTCATCGCCTTCAGCGAGGTGGGTGGGCTGTTCAAGACGCTGCTAGGCTTGCTGGGGGGCGCCTCCTTCGCGCTGCTCGCCGATCAGTGGCTGGGGTTCATCCGCGCCGGGGCCGGCTCGGAATGCTACTCGGGCGCAATAGATGGGCCAGTCTTCGCCCAGGCCCTGACTGACCTGGCAGCGGCCGTGCACGCGCTAGCGGCGGTGGCCTAGCGATGGACCACGAGCTGCGCGCCACCCCGGTGCATCGCTCGCTGCTCGAGATCAAGACCATCGGCGGGGTGGAGGACAAGCTCGCGATCATGAACGGCACCTTCGCCGTGGCGATCGTGATGGGTCTCACGCTGTGGCTCTACCTCCCGGTGGCCATCGCGCTGCATGTGATCCTCGCGCGCGCGACCCGTCGCGATCCGTTCACCCGCCGCATCTACATGCGCTACAACACGCAGGCCGACCGCTACGATCCCTGGCCGCATGCGCGCCAGCGGCGTAACCGCCGTCCCGAGGGTTTCGGCAGGGGGGCTCTGTGTTGAGCACCGCGCGTCTGGCGGCACGCTACGAGAAGGCCGCGCGCTCGTTCTCCGAGCTGCTGCCGTGGATGACGCTGGTCGCCCGCGACCTAGTGCTGCAGAAGGACGGCTCGCTGCTCGCGGTCTATCGCTACGACGGCGTGGACCAGGAGGGGCTCGAGCCGGTCCAGATCGACCGCTATGCGCAGCTGATCGAGCACGCGCTGCGCCACTTCGACGAGCGCATCACGCTGTGGTGGACCGTGGACCGGCGCCGCACTGGCGACTACCCGGACGGCGAGTTCTCCAGCGCGGTCGGGCGCCACATCGACCAGGCCTGGCGCGAGAGCGTGACGCGCGGGAACCAGTACACCAACCGCTACCACCTCGCGCTCCTCTACACCCCGGCGGGCGGCACCGAAGGCTTCATGGACAAGGTGAGCCACTTCACCCGGCAGGGAAGCTACGGCATGGGACGTGCGCTCGCCGAGGCGCTGAAGGCGCAGTTCGTGAAACGCAGCGCGTTCGTCTACTCCGCAGTGCAGCTCGATGCGCAGATGCTCGCTTTCGGCGAACTGCTGCGGGCCTTCGAGGAGACGCTCACCGACCTGAGGCTCGAGCGGCTGGCGGACGCGCGGCTGCTCGCCTTCCTGCACGATCGCTGCAGCCCGGCCGCCGAGGGCCAGCCCGTGCGCATGCCGCGCGTGCCCAGCTACCTGGACGGCTATCTGCCGGACTGCTCGCTCGCGGTGGACGCCGACATGCTGCGCTTTCGAGGCGACCAGACCGCGCACGTCGCGGCACTGTCGGTCAAGGACTGGCCGCAGTCCACCTACCCCGGCGTGTTCGATGAGCTGCTGGCCGTCGGGGGCGAGATCACGGTGAGCCAGGTGTTCCGCTTCGTGCAGCCGGATAAGGCGCGCCGCTACATCCAGGACGTCGAACGCCATAACCGCAACCTGCAGAAGTCGCTGCGCACGTATCTCGTGGAGGCCTTCACCCACGAGGAGTCGGCCATGCGCGATGAGGGGCGGGTGCTGCTGGCCGAGGACGCGGCCGCGGCGCTCACCGGGCTCACCGCCGCCAACCGCGCGTTCGGCTACTACAACCTCACGGTGCTCGCCTATGGGGCGAGCCGCGAGGCGGCCGAGTCCACCGCGAAGGAGGTGGCCAGGTGGCTGCGCCGCGCCGGGTTCCTGGTGGTGCGCGAGACGCTGCACCTGCTGTCGGCCTGGGCCGGCACGCTGCCGGGACAGTGGGGCATGCTGGTGCGCTGGTTCTTCGTGAGCAGCGCCAATCTCGCCGACCTCAGCCCCGCACGCACGCTTCGGACTGGGCGGCGCGAGAACCGCCATCTGCGCGAGCAGACCGGTCGCCCCTGTCCCGCGCTCACCGTGCTGCCGACCGACTACCGCACGCCCTTCTGGTTCAACTTCCACGTGGGCGATCTGGGCCACACGCTGGTGGTGGGGCCCTCTGGCGTGGGCAAGTCAGTGCTGGTGAACTTCCTGCTCGCCCAGTTCCGCAAGTACCAGCCGTGCAACGTCATCATCTTCGACAAGGACTACTCCTGCCGCATCCCGACCCTGCTGCAGGGCGGGGCGCACATCGACGTTGCCGGCGAGCGTGGCGGGCACGTGCGTCTCAACCCGCTGGCCCTGATCGAGCGGCGCGAGGCCTGGGTGTGGCTCGCGCGCTGGCTCGAGATCCTGCTGACCTCGCGCGGCTACGCCATGCGCGCCGAGGATGACCGCGCGCTCGCGCAGGCGCTGGAGGGCGTGGCCGAGCAGCCGCGCGGCAACTGGATGCTGCGTACCCTCTACCCCTTCCTGCCCAGGGCGCTGGGCGAGCAGCTCGCGCCCTGGATCGGCGAGGGGCAGCTCGCGCGCTTCTTCGACAATGAGGAGGACTCCTTCGAGCTCGCCGACTTCACCTGCGTGGAGATGGGGGGCCTCTTCCACAACCCACGCATCGCCTCGGCCTTCCTCGACTATGCCTTCTACCGCGTGGAGCGGCTGCTCGACGGGCGGCCGAGCGTGATCTACGTCGAGGAGGCCTGGTTCATGCTCGCCCAGGACGCCTTCGCCGCGCGCCTCGACGACTGGCTGCGCACCATGCGAAAGCGCAACGCCGTGGTGATCCTTGCCACCCAGAGCCTCGACGAGCTGGCGGGCAGCGACATCTTTGCCACCATCGTCGACAACATCCCCAACCGCATCCTGCTCCCCAACCCGAATGCGACCGCGCACCGCGACCTCTACGTCAAGAAGTTCGGGCTCAACGAGGCGCAGCTTGCGCGCGTGCGCAGCGCCATCCCCAAGGCGCACTACTACATCGTGACCCCGGACCTCTCGCGCCTGGTCGAAGCGCGCTTCCCGCCCGCAGTCCTCGCCTGCCTGCGCTCGGATCAGCTCGCGCAGACACTGTTCGACCGGCACGTGGGCGCTCGCCGCCCGGGGTGGGAAATGCGGTTCATCCAGGAACTGCTGGCTGCCGGGTAGCCGCGATCGGAAGGAGACGACCCGCGATGAATCCCCTCCGTGCCGCCCTGGCCCGCCTCGCCGCGGGGCTCACCTTGCTTGGCACGCCCCCGGCGGCCACCGCGCTCACGGTCTTCGACCCCGCCAACTTCGCGAAGAACACGGTCACCGCCGGCCAGTCGGTGAAGGCCGAGATCCAGCGCGCGCAGCAGATCGCCAACCAGATCCGCCAGTACGTGGTCGAGGCGCAGCAGTACGCGGCCATGGTGCGGATGCTCACCAAGATGAAGCCCGAGGACATCGCGTGGAACGTTCTGCGCGCCGACGAAGATCTGCGCCAGATCATGGACTACGGGCAGACGCTCGCGACGCTGTACGTGCAGCTTGACGACCTCCAGCGCGAGATCCAGCGCATCACCGGCGCGAAGTCGATGTCGGGCCTCACCTGGGAGGAGTACGCCCGCCGCGAAAAGCTGCTCTCGATCTTCCGCGCGCGCGGCAACAACTACGCCTTCGAGCAGGCACGGGTGCTGATGCAGCGCGTGGAGAAGACCCACGCTCGGGTGCGCGAGGCCCAGGCGCGCATCCCCAAGGCCGAGCCCAACGAGGCGATGCAGATGATGAACGAGCAGATGTCCATGCAGGTGAGCCAGCAGGCGGCCTTCATGGCCTACCTTGCCAGGAAGGATGCCGACGAGGCGGCGCTGCGCCAGCGGCAGGAGCTCGCGCACGCGCAGATGCTCGCCGAGCGCGAGGCGCGCGCCGCGCAGGCCGAGGCAATGCGCGTCGAGACCGAGGCGAGTCTTGAGGCGCGCCGCGCGCACATCCGGGACACCTTCGGCCGCGGAGGCAACTGAACGGTGCGCACACTCTTGCTCGCCTTGCTCGGGCTCCTCGCGCTGCTCGCTCCGGCCCTGGCGGCAGCGCAGGCGGCGCCCACGCCGCCGGAGGCGGAGGCGCGGGCGCAGTACGCGATCAAGGGCCAGTCGGACTTCGACCGCTATTTCCTCCCGGCCTTCCAGGCAGTCGAGAGGAAGGGCAAGGCGCTTGGCCAGCGTCTGGCCGGCGCCGGCTCGCGCCTGTTCTGGATCCTCGCGCTCGGCATGCTGTCCTGGCAGGGCATCAAGCTGATGCTCGAGGGCAGGGAGCTTGCAGAGGCGGTCGGCGAGCTGGTGGTGTTCTTTCTCAGCGCGGGATTGGTCTTCGGGGCGCTCAGCAACTGGGGCGAGGTGGTCGGGCGGATCGACGAGTCGTTCCACTGGCTGGCGGCCCAGGCGACGGACCTCCCGCCCGGCGAGCAGGCGCCGCTGCGCGGGCTCGAGCTCGCTCTCGATCCCGCTTTCTCGATCCTCAACACCGCGTTCCAGTCCCCGGGCCTGTCCTTCTCCACCCTCGCCGATCTCGGCAACACGTTCGCCAGCACCGGATTCTGGCTGGCCTCCTTCCTGATGAAGCTGCTCATCGTCGCCTTCATCCTGTTCTCGGGACTCGTCTACATTGCGATGTACATCATCTCGATGGTCCTGTTCTACGTGGCGGCGGCGCTGGGTCCGGTGATGATCCCCTGGGTGCTGTTCGCGCCGATGAGCTTTCTCTTCGACGGGTGGGTGCGCTTCGTGATCTCGGCCTCGCTCTACAAGGTGGTGGGGCTGGTGATGATTGCGCTCTCCGGCGCGATGTACGAGCCGCTCATGCAGGCCTCGGCCGCCGCGGCTACGGGCGGCAGCCAGTACTTCAACTTCACCGCCGCCTCCGCGGCGCTGCTCATCTCCGGCGCTATGGCCCTGCTCATGCTGCAGGTGCCCGTGATCGCCGGCGGCCTCACCTCGGGCATCGCCCGCGCCCTGTTCAACTTCCGCACGGGCGCCGGTGCGCGCATGGATGCGGCGGCCGGCCGTGCAGTGACCGGAGCCGCCGGCAGCGCGATCCGCACCGCCGCTGCCTTGCCGGTCGGCGCGGTGATTCGAGGCACCCAGGCTGCTGCCGGCTCAGCCGCCGCCCGCCGCGCCGCTGCGCTGGGACAGGGTGTCGGGAGCTGGCGGCCGGTGCGAGAGCTCGCCGCGACCTACCGCGCCGGACGCGATGCGCTGGCCGGAGCGCGGGTCGATCGATGAGACACGTGCCGGGCCTGACCGACGCGGAGGGCGCGCAGCTCGATACGGCGCACGAGGCCTGGCGCAGCTGGCGCCTCTTCGGCGCTCCCCAGTATGCTGCGGCGCCCGTGGCCCGAGGCGGCGCCGCGCCGCGCGCTCGCTGTGGACTGGGCGCTGCTGCGCCTGTCCGATGAGCGGCCTGTCTTGCTATTCGTCGGCTCGTTGGCCATTACGATGTAATTCCGCATGTCCAGACCACCAACGAGGAGCAACGGAGCCGTCTTTAGCTTTTCCTGCTTCCTGCCCCGCTGGTTTCAATATTTGCGTCCCCCACGTCCCCCAGGTCTCCCTGGCCGCCGCGCAGACAGGTCGATCACCCCGGCGATCTACGGTTGTTGAGCGGGAGCTGCATGGGCTTGCTGCTTGACCTCCGCCTTCGCCGGGTAGTGCAAGTCCCCGCACTCGCAGCGCCAATCCTCATTTTGTTGCTTGGCGATAAAGGTTTGGCACTTCTCACAGTGCGTCGCGCGATAAAGGGCGGCAAGTTGACTGGCGAACTCTTGCGCCTCTTGCGGCGTGACAGTGCTGGCTGCCACGTTGTGATGGGCTCCGCAGACGTTGCGTACCCAACTCGTGCCCTCGAGGTCGTCAACGAGACGCGGATTCGCGCTCGCGAAACTCTTGTACTTCCGCAGCTTCGCGGCCGTCGGCGGCCAAAGGCTGCCGATGTCGTGGTTCTTCTGGAATCTCGCCGGAACCGCAATCTCGAGGCTCTCGGCAAGCTCCTTGAGCAGCCACTCGAAGAAACGACCTCCGATGGCGGACAGATCGTCGGGTCGCGACGCCTTCCGCTTCGTCTCGTCGACGATACGGTCCAGGTCGGTCGACGGGTCGGCCAGGGTTGGGCCGCGTTCGATATCCCAATCGGTGATGAACTGGTACCTAAAACCGGCGCTGCCGAGGGTTTTCCTCAGCACGTCGTAGAAGTGCTGGTCGTGGGTGGTAATGACCAGTTGGTGATCGGAGAACTCCTCCCGAAGCAGCCTGGCGACGCGGCCGCGATGGCTTGCGTCGACAGAGTGGAGAACGTCGTCCAGGACCAGTACCTTGAAGACCGGGCGGTCTTCGGCCTCGTGCCGGCGCAAGGCGAGAAAATAGCAAAGCCCCAGGGTGTCCAAATGGGATTCGCTGAGATGGAGGAGCGGGGGTTCTTCTCGGCCGTCGAAGGCCGTGGAGAGATTCACCGAGCCTTGTCCGACCTGCCTGACGGAAAGCCTGGACGTTGCGATGCTTTCCTCGGGGTGGATGCTCTCGTACAGCCGGTTGGCCGTGTCCGACACCGTATCGAGCGTTGCCTGGATCGCCTCCTTGCGCGCTTCGACCGCGTGATCGAGGAGGCGATCGACGATCGTGCACTGGCTGCGGATTGCGTCCAGCTCCGCTCGTTTCTTCCCATGTTCCGGCCAATCGCTCGCCAGAGCATCGATCGCGAGCTTCGCGTCCTGCAGATGCGCAAGCCGTTCCCCTCCGCCTTCGGCGGCGATCAGCGCGTCAAGTTGCTCGATAAGCTTCTCGTGCGGCGCTTCGGTGACCCGCGCCCGATCGAGGATGGCGTGGAGTATCTCGCTTCGGAGCGTCGGTTCCGCGAGATGAGCGTTTAACCCATCGACCAAGCTTTCCATCTGTCCATAAGAATCGGGGTGCGCGGTCTTGACGGTCTCGCTCCAGTCCTTGCGCAGTGATGCTATTGCCGAATTGAGAGGCGAAACGACCCGCGCGAGCGCCTGCCGCCGCTCGGCGACTAGGTCCCTGGCGGCGCGCACGCGCTGGTCCGCGTCGATGCGCTCCTGAATCCGGGCGAGCACCTTCGCGGTGTCGATCGGCTGCTCGCAAACAGGGCATAGCGTCAGTTGCCCGGCCTCGATGGTATGTTTCGCCGTCCCGAGCAGGTCCGCCAGAAGACCGGTCGTCCGGCCGGCGATCTCCCGTTCGAGGGCCTGTACCGCGGAATACAGGTTCTGGATAGACTCGACGTACGCATCGAGCCGGCCAAGACGTTGCACGTGGGCTTTGAGTCCGCCAAGAGCTGCCAGCCTTTGGGATCGCTCCTTCCCGCCGAGATCTGCTTCAACCTGCCGTTTGGAGTCCTCCAGCGCATCGAAACCGCTGCAACCTGCCAGGCCCGCCTTCGCGAGGATCGCGTTCAGCTGATCGAGCAACGCTTGCTGCGTGACGGTCGCCCACGCAGAGAGCCGGAAGATCTGTCGAAGGCGCTGTTCGTGTTGGGAGATCATACCGGCCGTTGTACCCTCCCTGGTTTGGAGCCTGCCCGACCAGTCGCGCAGGGCCGTTTCGATGTCCTGATACGACCCGAGGTTGAGGAAAGGCCCCAGGAGTTGGTACCGCTCGCGCGGCTGCTCGCTGATGAACCGAAGCAGCATGTGGCGCCGCAGCACGAAGTTCGCGGTTCGTGCCACCAATATCCAATCGCGAACGGCGTCCGACAAGCCGTCTTCTCCCGTCGTGGAGTCGACAAGGGTGGTCATGCCGCCCTCTTCGACCCCCACGGCCATCTCTGGTTGGCCATGCCGTACATGGGGCGCTGCCGATTCCCAGCTGACGCCCTGGCGGTTCTCCGGGAAGAGAGTGGATTGGTGGGTCAGGGCGAACTCCAAGGCGTCGACAATGGAACTCTTTCCCACGCCGTTCGGACCGTAGACGACAAGGCCCTTCGGGCCGATAGGAATATCGGGCCACGAGCGGGGAATGCCGCGGACGCTGCGGGCTCTAAGCGTCTTTAATCTCATTGCCTTTTTGACTGGTGGCTAAAGCGGCCTTCAGCGACGCGAAAGCCTGTGGGCGCTCTGACGACAGGTCGGCGCTGGCGGCCACCCTGATCGCATCGGGAAGTGACGCGTCCGATGCGACCCGATTCCGAAGTTTCTCCATTGCGACCTCGGACGGCCGGCGGAACGCCGGTTTGCTCCCGAGCCTGGCCTCGATTGCGTTCGTGAACTCTTCGACGCAGGTGTCCACGATTCCGAGTTCCTTCAGCTTTTCGTGCACATTCCGAACATAGTCTGCGCACGCTCCGTTTTCCCCTCGTGCGGCGGAGGCCATGGCGGCACGCTGCTGGACTGGCAGATTGCCGATGTGTGTTGAGGCATTGGGGTCGTTTACCGCGACGATGGCAGATACCGATTCGCCGTTGTCCAGCACGACCTCTAGCTCCGCAAGCGCAAATGAGCGCCCCTCTCGCTTCCTCAGGTCCTCGAGCACCGCCTCGCGCGAATTGTCGGGGAACTCGAACGCGATGCCGACGCACTGCCCGGCCGCGGCAACCTCGAGACCGAGCGTTGGACCAGGAGCGGCTTCGGTCCCCCAGTTTCTCCTCGATTTCTTGTTGAAGGCGCGCTGGTAGCCCTTGAGCGTGGCTTTCGCCGTACGGGAACAGCTGTAGGACTTTTCCCACCCATCCCACATCAACGAGCCATAGGCAAATATCCACATAGCGTTACCCGGTGACGAGCTCACGGAGGAATTTCAGGGTGCAATTCTTCGGCCAAGTGTCTTCTACCCGTAAGTGTACGCGCCGGGTTAGGGCGGTCCCTCTCGCGGGCGCTTTGTGCACCACGTGGAGCGGATAGAACTCGTAGAAGTGCTCGCCGTCGAACCAGGCGCAACTGAAATGCAAGAGGCGCAGCCGGGTCAAGCGGGAGAGCGCCAGCGAGTAGATGGTGAGCTGGGGATCATGGACCATGGATTCTTTAATTCCTGAAAGTTACCGCCGTGCGTGCGGTCCCATACACGCCTTGTGGACGATTAGAGGAATCGCGGTCGACGGGATCACTATTTCCGCTCCGCGCAGTCGTTTGTCCGAGAACTCGTGGTGTGCTCTTCGGCACTCGACCAGCGAAGGACTTGGCTCAGCTTCTCAACCCAGGGACGGTAATCGCCGTCGCGCCGAGACCAGTAAGCGTGATCGGGAGGTATGGCAAAAAGGCAGCGCGTCCATGCTGCTGCGGCTGTATGTGACACTAGTCGGGCACGTGCCATTTGCACACTGAACCAGCGGGTGCGTAGAAGGATGTTGGGCCTTGTGCTGGACTTGCCGCTAGATGCCTGGGAGCGCATCGAACGACGGAGGAGAGTCCTTGGCCTTCCCATGTCGCGGTTGGACACTCGAACTCCATCTCCGAAAATTCCCCCTAGCCGCCGCCGCGCGTTCTGGTAGCGTGGGGCGCATGGGCTCCACATCGCCGTTCACTCTTGACCTTCGTCCGCTCATGCATGCGGCCGCCCTGCTTGGCATGGTGCTGAGCGCGGCGGCCACCTACATGGCGGGTGTCCAGGCCAAGGCGCTGGACGATGCGCTGGCCGGGAACTCGGCGGTCCATGCGCTCGCGCAACGCGCCTGCCGCAAGACCTCCGGCTGCAGCGACATCCGGCTGCGCGTGGTCTACGTCGACGGCAGCTGGCGGCTGCGCATGACCGTCGTCGGCGCGCGCGGCGTCTTTCCGGACAGCGCGCGCGCCCGCCGACTCTTTCGCGACGCTCTGCCTGCCGCGCTGCGCGCGCGCTACCCCGAGGCCACGCACCGGATCGAGGTGGAGGAGCTACTCGACCTGCACTAGATCCCTCAATGCGCGCCGTCCTGGCTTCCCTTGTGTCGCTCACCTGGCTGGCGGGGCTGGTCCTGCTGCTGCTCGCCTTGAGCGCGCTGCTGCTCGACCGGCTCGACTTCAATGCGTTGATGGGGCCGGGCCTGGCGCTGGGGCTGCTGGCGGCCGCCCTTGCCCTCGCGCATGCGCTGCGTCTCACCAATCTCGCGATGGTGGGCGCCACGCTCCTGCTGTCGCTGCTCACCGCGTACCTCGTGCATCGGGTGGGGTTCGGCTGGCGGCTGGCCCTGCGGGTGGACGCGTTTGCCGCCTGCGCGTTGCTGTATGCCGCGATGACGGCGGCCACCGGGCGCGCCTTCGAGGGCAACCGGGACGAGTTCGCGGCACAGCGCCATGTGCCGCCCACGGAGCCGGCTCCGCCACCGCCACCGAACGGCGGCCTGGCCACGGTGACCCGCCCGCGCCAGCGCCTGCGCGAGATCATCGGCATGCAGGAATTCAAGCAGCGGCTGGAAAGCGCCGCGCGCGAGGTACTGTTCCCGCCGCGCGCCGCGCCTCGAGGGGAGGCCGGGCACGGCATCCTGCTGCACGGCGCGCCCGGAAACGGCAAGACGCTGTTCGCCACCGCGCTTGCCGGCGAGCTGGGCGTGAAGCTTGTGACGGTCAACGTCCCCGGCATCGTGAGCCGCTGGGTCAACCAGACCACCGAGCGGCTCATGCAGACCTGCGACGAGGCATTGCGCCACGCGCCTTGCGTGCTCTTCTTCGACGAGTTCGACGCGCTGGCGGTTGAGCGCGAGAAGATCGGCTGGGCCGACTCCGAGAGCGGGCGCACCGTGACGGCGCTGTTGCAGCGGCTGGATGCGCTGGCCGGCAAGCGGGTGCTCGTGGTGGCGGCCACCAACCGGCTCGAGGCGATCGATCAGGCGCTGCGCCGGGAGGGACGCTTCGCCATCAAACTGGAAGTGCCGCCGCCCGACCTGCCGGCGCGCGTGGCGATCTTCCGCGACGCGTTTGCCAGGCGCGCGCCCGCCGCGGCTCTGGAAGCGCAACTGCTCCAGGCGCGCGCGCAGCGCTGGGAGGGCTTCTCGGCAGCGCGCGTGCGCGCCTTCGCCATCGAGGCAGCAGGGCTCGTGCTGGCCGCAGGCGCCACGCGGCTGGACCGTAGCCTCATTCTGCAGGCCCAGCGGCTGGTGGTTGGCGCAGGCGGTGATCGCCTCGCGGAGCGCGTGCCCCGGCTCGAGGAGCTGGTGCTGCCGCCCGCGCTTGCCCGGAGCCTGAGCGCCCTCGCGCGCCGCATGCAGGCGGGCGAGCAACTGGAGCTCGCCGGCGGTGGCCTGCCGCGCGGGGTGCTCTTCCACGGCCCGCCGGGCACCGGCAAGACCCTGAGCGCGCAGGCGCTCGCCCGGACGGCCAAATGGGCCTTCCTCGCCAGCACAAGCCAGGACCTGCTCGCCGATGCCGGGCGCATCGACGCGCTGTTCGTGCGTGCGGCGGACCTGCGCCCGTGCGTGGTGCTCATCGACGAGCCCGAAGACGTTCTGATGCAGCGGGAGCTCGCTCCCTGGTCGCGCGCGATCACGGCGAAGCTGCTGAGCGTCCTGGACGGGGCCAGCGGTCCGCGCCACGACATCCTGGTTGTGGCCGCGACCAATCATCCCGATGTGCTTGACGCCGGGGCGCTTCGTGGCGGGCGCTTCGCCGAGAAGTACGCCTTCGCGCTGCCCGGTGTCGCCGAGATCGCGCAGTACCTGCGTCGCTGGCAGGCGCGGTCGGCGGCGATGCTGCACCCCGCGCTGACGCCGGAGGCGATCGCCGCGCAGCTCGCGCCCGCCTCCCTGGCCGACGTCCAGGCCGTCCTCACCGCCGCGGTCAGCGGCATGTGGGAGCGGGGCGGCCGGCAGCTGCTGCCCGAGGACCTGGCCGCCGCACTCGCGAGCGTGCTGCGGTGGCGCGTGCCTGCGGGGAACGTGCCCGGCGAATAACGCGGGAAAGAGCCGCTTTTCGGGCAGGACGGCTCCACCGGGGGCTGCGAGCATGGAGGCGGAAGAACGCAGCCCGGCCACACCTTCATGCTGAGCAAGCTCGCGGGGCGCGCCGCGCGGCGCGCGAGCGTCCCCGACAACGCCCCAATCACCGCCTACGAGCGCGCGCGCATCGAGTGGTTCGAGCGCTACGGCTGCGCGGTGGTGGAGCGCGACCGCTACTTTGTCTTTGCGCTGATCGCCTGCGCGGCGCTCGCCGCCATGGCCTTCGCGCTGCTCGCGCTCGCCCCGCTCAAGACCGTGGTGCCCTACGTGGTGCGCGTGGCCGACAACGGCAGCGCCGCGGTGGCTCCCGCGGCCGCGCAGCGCTACTCGCCCGGGCAGCCCGAGCGCGCCTACTTCCTGGCGCGATGGGTGACAAGCCTCATGACGCTCGACGCCTACATGACCGAGCGCAATCTCGCCGAGGCCTACGCGCAGACCGCGGGCGTTGCGAGCAACGAGTTCGTGGACTGGCTGAAAACGCAGCGTCCGGTCGAGGCGGTGAAGAAGGATCCGTCGCTCGTGCGCACCGTGGCGATCAACACGGTCACCCCGCTCGAGGAGGGGATCATGCAGGTACGCGTGCGCCTCGAGACCCGCTCGCTCACCCAGGCGCCCGAGGCCAGGCGCTACCAGGTGACGATCCACTACGCGATCGTGCCGCCGAAGACCGAGGCCGACATCATCAAGAATCCGATCGGCCTCATCATCACGCACTTCGCCATCAACGAGGAGCTTGCGGGATGAGACTGGTGGCCTGCCTCCTGCTGCTGCTCTGCGTGGCCGAGATCGCCCACGCGCAGGCCGCCGCGCTGCCGGGCCCCAACGACGCGCGGCTGGTGCTGTTCGTCTACGACGCGAACGACACCTACACCATCCTCACCCGCCCGGGCGTGGTCACCGACATCCAGCTCGCGCGCGATGAGACGCTCGACACGCTAGCACTGGGCGACACGGCGCAGTGGACGGTGGCGCAGAGCGCCGGCCACGTCTTCGTGAAGCCGGTCCGCCCGGATCTGTATACCTCGGCGACCCTCGTCACAAGCCAGCGCGTCTACCAGCTCACGCTGCGCGCGAGCCCGGAGAACGGCAAGTGGTACCAGCGCGTGAGCTGGAACTACCCCGATGTGCTGGTCTACCAGCGGCAGGAGCAGGCGCGCCGCAGGCAGCAGCAAGAGGAGGAGGCGAGCAGGCGCGAGCAGCAGACGGTGACCCGCGGCATCGCGCTGGAGCAGCTCAACTTCGGCTACACGATCAAGGGCTCGGCCGAGTTTCGTCCGACCCAGGCGCTCGACGACGGCAAGTTCACCTACCTGCGCATGCCCGCCTGGCTGCAGGAGCTGCCCACGGTGTTCGTCGTGGGCAGCGACGACCGGGCGGAGCTCGTGAACATCATCGTCAGGGGCGATTACCTGGTGGTGCAGCGACTCGCCCCGCGCTTGCTGCTCAAGCTCGGCAAGGCCGAGGTGAGTGTCACGCGCGAGGCCTCGCGCCTGCCCAAGTCCACGCTCAACCGCTCCCGGCAGTGACCATGACCACACCCGACGATACGGCGCCGCGCGCCAGCGTCGATTACACGCAGCCGCAGGCGCCTGAGCCGATCAGCGGCAAGCCGCGGCGCAACCTGCACCTGTGGCTCGGCATCGGCATCGTGCTGCTCGCAGGCCCGCTGCTCCTGTACCAGGCGCTGCGCGAGGATCAGCGCAATGAGGAGGCCGCCAGGCAAGCGCAGAGCCAGCGCCAGCAGGCCGAGATCCGCTCGCCGGTGTCGCTCGCGCCGGTCGAGACCGCCATGCGCGAGCAGACCGAAGCCGCGCTGGGCGCGCCGCCCGCCGGTCAGAGCAGCGCGGTACCGCTGCCCGAGCGCCCGCCCGTTTCACCCGACCCCGGCCCGCTGGGCGGACGCGCGCCGGGGCCTGCACCAAGAGTGGCTGAGCCGATGGCGTCGCTGTCAGGCTCAGCGGGCGATGCGGATGCCGAGACGGTCCGGCGCCTGCAGCTCGAAGCCGAAGAGGAGCGTGAGCGCGCCGCTGCGCTGGCGAGCCCCATCGTGGCCCTGGGGGGCAGCGGCGCGGTCGGGCCGGCCGCAGCGCTGCCCGCTGCTGCGACCAGATACGAACCCGGCGTCGCCGTACCGCTGCCCGGCGGTACCGGACTGCTGGCTGCGGGGCAAGAAGTGTCGCATGCCACGGGCATGCCACAGCCGCGTGCGGCCGATGCACCGGCCACACCGAGCACAGATGGCGCGCAAGAGCTCGTGGCGGCGAGCACGGGGCGCTTGCCCCCCACAAGCGCGCAGCAGAATCGCCGCTGGCTCGACGAGCAGGCCGCAGCCGTACCGCCGCGCGCGCCGCTTTCGCCCCGGCCGCTCGCCTCCCCGTTCACGCTGTTCGAGGGCACGGTGATCCCGGCGGTGCTGGTGAGCGAGATCAACAGCGATCTGCCGGGCCTGGTGACCGCGCAGGTGACCCAGGACGTCTACGACGGGGTGAGCGGCGAGGAGCTCCTCATCCCCAAGGGTGCGCGGCTGGTGGGCGAGTACAACGGGGAGCTGCGGGCGGGCCAGGCGCGCGTGCTCGCCGCCTTCTCGCGCCTGATCTACCCCTCGGGCGCCTCCGTGTCGCTGCTGGGCATGCCCGCGGCCGACGCGCAGGGGCGCGCGGGCCTCGGCGATGTAGTCGACCACCATTTCTTCCGCATCTTCGGGCGCAGCTTCATCGTCGCGGGGCTGGCCTGGGGGGTGCAGCGCAACGACACCCCCTCCACGGTGGTGGTCGTGCCGGGCACGGGCACCGGGGGAACGCTCACCGGGGCGGCCGGCCAGGTGCTGGTCGATACCGCGCGGGTGATCCTCGAGCGCGACAAGGTCATCCCCCCGACCATCGTCATCCGCCAGGGTCACAAGTTCAACCTGATGGTGCAGCGCGACCTGGTGCTGCCGCTGTCGCAGACCCGCTAGCACCGTGCTCCCCGCGGGCTCGGTCGGCTACGAGCCGCTCGCGCCCGAATGTTTGGTCGCCCGAATAACCGCGTTTTGCGCGGCGTTTGCGTGGGCGACGGCACATCGCCCGGTTGGTACAACGATCGTGCACACGCACGTCCACTGGGAGGAACGCGATGAAGCCGCGCCTGGCTGCTGGCGCCCTGCTGCTTGCGCTGGGTGCGGCGCCTAGCCTTGCCCGGAGCGGCAGCAACGCGCCGCTCGACTTCTCCTACCGGGTGCAGGGCGATGGCCGCATCGCGCCGCTGGTGTTCAGTGACGGCAATGACATCTATATACAACCGGACCGCGAGCAGCTCGGGGAGCTGCGGGTGCTGGACGCGCCGTTCGTGCAGGAAGGTCCCTACCTCGTGGTCAAGGGCCTGCGCGAGCGCTTCACGCTTTCGTGGAGGGGTGCAGTGACAACGGTGAGCCACGCTGCCGCAGCCACAGCGGCAGCGCAGCCGTCACCAGCCGCGTTCGCGCCGCACGCAGCCGCACGCTGCAGGCCCGGCGTCGAGGTGGCCGAGACCCGCTATCCGGTCGTCTTCCTCCCGCGCAGCACGAGGCTCAACGCCGCGTTCGTCGAAAGGCTCCCGGCCATCGTCGCGGAGGCGAAGACCGCCGACGCGGTCACGGTGGTAGGTCGGCCAGACGTCTCGGACGTGCAGTTCGCGCAGCGCCGCGCCATCAAGGTGCGCACCGCGCTCGTGGCCCAGGGCGTGCCCGAGGGGCTGATCCGCATCGAGGCGCGCAGCGCGCCCGAGCACGGCAGCGAGCTGGTAGTGAGCCGCCGCCGGGAGACGAGCTGCCCCGCCGCTCAGTCAGAGGCGCTCACCGCCACCGCGTCCGGGCGCCCGGACAGCGCACCTCACCTGGATCCGGCAGTTGCCGCGGCCCTGGCGGGTGATCCGCAGCTCGCCAGCCCGGTGTCCGACGAGGATCGTCGCAAGACCATCCAGCAGCTCACCGCCCTGGTGCAGGCCGGCAAGATCAGCGAGAGCATGGGTGCCCACCTCATCCTTGCCGCCAACCGCGCCGCGCCCGCAGAGGCGGCGATGCCAGCGGCGCTGATGAGCGGCGCCGTGCGCCCCGCGCTGCCCGCCGCCGAGGCGCAGCCGAACGCCCCCGGCGCCGCGACGCTCACCTTTGTGCCCAACAGCTCCGTGCGCCGGGTGCTGCGCGCCTACCTGCGCGATCGCGGCATCGATCTCGACTGGCAGGTGCAGGGCGATCTCATCGTCGAGGAGTTCGCCGCGATCCTTGGCAGGGACATGAAAGAGGTGATCGAGCGCGCGCTTCGCCGCCTCGGCCTCAAGGGCACGCTGGTCGCGGGCCGGCTGCTGATCGTCGAGAGCCGCAGCTGAGATCAAGAAGCCAACGATGTGGACCAGGCCGCTGCAACTCGCCCTCACGCTCGCGCTGGGGAGCCTGCTCGCCGGCTGCGCGCCGGACTATTTCACCCGGCGCACCGACGCGGGCGCCGAGGCGCGCAAGCTCGTGGAGGAGGCGCTCAAGCCGCGCGAGAGCGAGGAGCCGGCGCTCACCGAGCGCAAAGAGGACACGATCCGCACGCGTGCGATCATGCCCAGCGCGGAGGCGGGCGATGTCTCGGTGAGTGCGGTCGCGGTACCGGTGGGCAACCTCCTGGTGAGCCTGGCGCGCGAGCACAGCTACTCGGTGCTCTTCGCCGAGGGCATCAACAGCGCGCGGCCGGTGACCATCGAGCTGCGCGATCTCAACCCCCAGGCGGCGCTGCGGCGCGTGGCGCTGGCGGCGGGCTACGCGGTGGTGCTCGACAGCGCCGCGCGCACCGTGACCATCGCCGAGAGCGCGAGCTACACGTTTCGCCTGCCGCTGCACGTGATGCAGCGCCTGCAGGCGAGCTTCACCGTGGGCGGCAACCCGATCGCGGCGCAGACCACGGCGATCTCGCCCGCCACCACGGCAGGCGGCGTGGGCTATACGGCGGGCATGGCCGGTGCCGGCGAGGCGCCAGGCGGCGGCGATTCCTCGCTGCAGGCCAACTTCACCGTCTCGGGGCGCTACCAGACCGACGCGGCGGCACTTGGAGTTTTCCTGCAGCAGCTCGCCGGCCAGAATGCCGAGGTGCAGGTGATGCCGGACCTCGGAATGATCACGGTGCGCTCGAACGCGGCCGCGCTCGCCCGGGTGGGCAACTTCCTCAACCGCTTCAGCGCCAACGCCATGCGGCGGGTGGAGATCGAGGCCTCCATCGTCGAGGTCACGCTCACCGACGATTTCCAGTACGGCATCAAGTGGGAGAAGGTGTTCTCCGGTGACACGAGCGGCACGATCAAGCTGGGCGACACGTCACTGGTGACCAAGGGCGCCACGGTCGACGTCAACCTGGTGAACGGCAGCATCACCGCCATCCTGCAGGCGCTGCAGCAGCACACCACGGTGCGCGTGATCTCGCAGCCGAAGGTGATGGCGATGAACAACACGCCCTCGGTGATCTTCGACGGCCAGCAGCTGCCCTACCTGGGCTCGATCGCCACCACCACCATCCCGGGCGCCGGCGGGGCGAGCACCACCACCGCCGGCTCGGCCTCCTACGCGGTGGACGGGGTGACGCTGTCGATCCAGCCCGACATCATGAGCGACACCGAGGTGCAGCTGACCATCGTGCCGGTGCTCTCGCGCGTGCAGGAGTTTCAGACCTTCGACCTGGGCGGGGGCAGCCAGATCACGGCGCCCGTGCAGCGCTCCAACCAGAGCCTGATGCAGGTGGTGGCCGAATCGGGCCGCGTGCTCATCATCGGCGGCATCCGCGCCACCGCCGGCACCAACCAGAAGAAGGGCATCCCCGGCGTGGTGGACGTGCCCGTGGCCGGCGACCTGCTCTCCGGGCGCTCGGTCAACACCCAGGCGCGCGAGGTGGTGATCCTGCTGCGCGCGCGCGTGGTGCCCGGCGGGGCCTACGACGCGCTGTTCGCGGAGGCGATCTGATGGCGGGCGCGGGCAGTCAGGCGGCGGTGTCCGTCCTCGCGCGCGCGAGCGACGAGCTCATCCTGCTCACGCGCCTCGAGTCGGGGGCCGATCTGTACTGGCGCGTGAGCCCCGGCGACCTGGAGCAGATCGAGGAGCCCGGCGGCGGGCGCGTGGTGTCGTTCACCGCGGACGACCACCGCTTCAGCGCGCCGCAGGCGCTCTCCGTGGAGCAGGCGAAATCCTTCGCGGTGCGCGAATCGGAGAGCGCGGAGAAGATGCGCGTGGTCAACGCCTCGCGCAGGAGCGGGCTTGTCTATGCCACGCCGGTGTCGCGCCTGGAGGCGGCGCGCTTTGCCATCGCGCCGGGGATGCAGGTCCTCGACGCCCTGCTGCGCGCGCACGGGGCGCGCCCGCCGGTGGTGGCCGGGTGCCTCTTCGAGTCCCGCGACAGGAGCGAGCGCCTGGCCATCCTGCACGCGATCAAGGAGTCGGGTCGAACGGAGCTCTCCATCTCGATCAACCCCGAGGACATGGAGCAGGTCATCGCGCTCTTCGTCAACAGCACGCGCCTGCCGCACGAGACCGCGACGCTCATCTTCTCGGCCGAGGAGTTCTGCGGCGCGGCGCGCGGACTCGCCTGCTACCCGGGCGAGCCTGAGTGGGAGGGCATTCCCACCCGCAGGATCGCCACGGGCCTGTTCCTCGCCGCGGCGCTCGCCGCGGGCGGGACCCTCACCGCCGCGGCCTTCAACTACGGGCGCATCGAGCTCGCCGCCGCGCGCGAGGCGCAGGCGCGCGGCGAGCTGGAGCGGCTGCAAGGGCGCATCGGCGCCACCATCGCGGCGCATCCGCTGGCCTTCGCCGCGCAGGTCGGCCTGCCGGAAGCCGAGATCTTCGGCCTGGCCGAGCAGCTCTGGGTGCCCGGCTCGCGGGTGAGCCTGCAGGCGCAGCGCGCCGGCTTCGACTACACGGTCACGATCGCGCTTTCCAGCAATCGGGTGATGGAAGGCAATCGCCCAAGCCCCTATGCGGCCACCGATCGCGAGCGGGTGAGCGCGGTGATCGAGCTCGAGCCGCCGCAGGGCTGCAGCAAGCGCGACATTTCCACCACGGGGGTGATCAATGAGATCCAGGTGGCTGTTTCTTGCCCGGCTCCTGATACCGGTCTTTCTACTCTCGACAGTGATTAGCCTGTACTACGCGCGTAGCTTCAATCTGAAGGCGCGCGAGGCCGAGGCGAGCGCCGAGCAGCTGCGCACCGAGGTGAGCCGCGTGCAGCAGCTTGCCGCGCGCGTGGACGGGCTCGCGAAGGCAGGGCAAGACCCGTATGCCGGCAGGGCGCTGGACAGCAATCTCGCCGCCGCCGTGAGCGAGCTCCTCGCCCGGCGCGCCGAGACCGGTGTGGTGCTCGAGCAGATCGCGCTCAGCGGCGGCCCCCCCTCGGGCAACAGCCTCACGCCGGTGCGCGACTTCGCGCGTGCGCTGCCGCTCGCGGGCGGCCAGGTGCACGTAGCGACGCTGAAGGTGAAGGGAACCTACGCCGACTACGAGGGCTTCCGCGCCTACCTCACCGGGCTCAGCGGACTGCCCGCCGCGCTCTCGGGGCTCTCGGCATCGGGCAGGACGTTCGAGGCGATCGTGACGGTCTACGGGGTGTGAGCCGCGATGCCGCTGTCGTTCGACTGGAAGAAGAAGGCGACGCAGAGCGCCGCGCCGCTCGAGCAGGGCCCACCTGCGCCCCGCCCGCCGGCCGCGGTGCCCGGGGCACGTAGCCCCCTGGGCGAGATCCTCGTCGAGCGCGGCGGGCTCACCGACGAGGACCTCGAGCGGGCGCTCGTGGCCAAGCGTGCCCGTCCCGCGCTGCCGCTCGGGCACATCCTGGTGGAGCTCAACCTGTGCACGCAAGGCGATGTCGACCACGCGCTGCGCCTGCAGCGCGATCACCCGGCGCAGAGCCCGCGCCCGCACGCCATTCCCGAGAAGGCTTCCATCGAGGAGATCCTGCGCAGCCGCGGCGCCAAGGATCAGCACGTGCGCTACGCGCTCGAGCGCGCGGCGGTGACCGGCGAGAGCCTGCCCGCGATCATGCGCGACTTCGGGTTCGTGGACCCGGAAACGCTGGCCGAGGCGCTCGCCCGGCACCACGGTTACGACTACTTCGCACCGGCGCAGATCGACACGCTCGACGCGACCGCGCTCGGTCACCTGCAGGTGCCGAAGTTCGCCGGGTTCGTCCCGGTGGGACGGCGCGAGGGGAAGCTGCTGGTGGCCGTGTCCGAGATCGCCCGGGTCAACGAGGCGGCCAACGCCTTTCACCGCGACGGCCCACGCATCGTGATCGCCTCGGCGCGCACCGTGCAGACGGTGTACCGCCGCTATCTCGCGCGCACCGCCGAGGAGTTCGACCGCGCGGTGAAGGCCTTCGAGGAGGCGGTGGCCAGGGGCATCGAGGAGGACAACCCGGGCCTGGTGCAGGACATCTTCGGCGCGCTGGTGCGCCACGCCTGCTACATGGGGGCGAGCGATCTGTACCTGCACAAGAGCGAAGCCGTGGGGGTGCTCAAGCTCAAGGTGAACGGCTCGGGGCAGCTGTTCCGCTCGATCAAGGCCGACCTCTACGAGAAGCTGCTGAACAAGCTGGTCACCGAGTCCGGCATCAAGGCCGAGGACCTGCGCCGCGAGCCGCAGGAGGCCAGTGTCGAGTTCCGCGGCGAGCGCGCGCAGCAGGACTACGCCGACATCCTGACCCGCTACGCCTTCCGCCTCGAGCTCGCCCAGGCGGGCGACGAGCGCCAGCGCATGGCCGTGATCCGCATCCTCGACCGGCAGTCCGACGAGGCGCAGTTCGCCAGGCTCGGCTTCGATGCGCTCACCGAGGGGAAGCTGCGCCGCTACCTCGCCAGCAGCACGGGGCTGGTGATCGTCACCGGACCGACCGGCTCGGGCAAGACCACCACACTCTACGCGATGCTCAAGGAGATCGACCCGGTCGAGCGTGCCATCGAGACCATCGAGAACCCCATCGAGTACCGCCACGGGCTGTGGATGCAGCAGCAGGTGAGCCGCGACATGAAGGAAGGCGAGGGGGTGCGAAAGCTCCTCAACGCGCTGCTGCGCATGGCCCCGGACGTGATCCTGTTCGGCGAGGTGCGAAACGACCTGGAGGTGGCCAACACGCTGCTCGATGCTGCCAACACCGGGCACCTGGTGTTCACGACACTCCACACCAACTCGGCCGCGCTCGCGATCAACCGCCTCAAGCAGATCGGGGTGGGTGCGGAGAACCTCGCCGCGGTGCTCAAGGGCATCCTCGCGCAGCGCCTGGTGCAGGTGCTCTGCCCCGCGTGCAAGACGGCCGACACGCGCGAGGAGACGGTGGGCGAGTTTCGCCGGGCAACCTACCTCGAGGGCCTGCCGCTGCGCCCGATGCGCGCGGCGGGCTGCCCCGCGTGCAAGGGCACCGGCTACCGCGGCCGGCACATGATCTACGAGCTGCTCGATGTCGCGCCGCAGATCCGCGAGATGATCGAGGCGGGCGCCACCTCGTCCGCGATCGGGCGCCGGGCCATCGCCGCCGGCCAGTCGATGTGGGCCTGCGGCCTGCGCCTGGTGGCGCAAGGGGTGAGCTCGATCGACGAGGTGCGCCGGGTGGCCGAGGCGATCGAATAGGGCGTCAGGCGCGCTATTCGAAACGGAAGACGAACCTACCAGATAGCCAGGCTCAATAGCGACCATGGAACTTGCCTACCGCTACCACGCGCTCGACTCGCGCAGCAAGCCGGTGAGCGGCCTCATCTACGCGCAGGGTGCAGACCTGGCCTACGCGAAGCTCAAGCGCAACGGATTCCGGCCCACGCAGGTGAGCTTTAACCTGGGCTCCTCGCTTCGCAACGTCCTCTCCCCTGAGTTCGACGGGCGCGACCTGGCGCGCTTCTATCGCACGCTGGGGCGGCGGCTCATGAACGGCCGCAGCATCGACGAGGGGCTGCTGTCGGCCAGCCAGTTCGTGCGCGACGAGAAGCTCAAGCAGGCGGCGCTCATGATGCGCCAGGCGATCCTGGACGGCCGGCGCGAGAACGAGGCCATGGCCTTTGCCGGGTTCGCGCGGCGCGACGCGATGGTGATCCGCGCCGCCGAGAAGAGCGGGCGCTCGGGCGAGATGTTCCTGTCGCTCGCGGAGGAGGTCGAGCGCACAAGCCAGCTGCGCGGCTCGGTCAAGGCGCTATTTCGCATGCCGCTCATCATGATGCTCACGATGTACGGCTTCTTCTTCGTGGTGATCCACTGGATCACGCCCCGGACGATGGCCTTCCTCGCCAACATCGGCGCGAAGCTGCCGGCGTTCAACGAGCACTACTTCGCCTTCGCCCGGGCATTCAACGACCACCTGGCGCTCGCCACGGCTGCGTACGCGGCGCTTCCCGTGGCGCTCTTCGTGTTCCTGCGCTCGCGTGCCTTTGCGCGCCTGCTCGACGGGATGCGCACACTGCGCGACATCTCGGTCAAGGCCGACTACGCGTCGCTGTGGACCGGCTTCGCGCTGCTCTACGACGCGGCCATCCCGCCGATGGAGGCCGCGCGCACGATGAAGGAGGCGGCCGAGCGCGAGGACTCGCGGCTTGCCTTCGCGCGCCTGGAGAAGCTGCTCTACACCGGCATCTACCTCGAATCGGCGGTGGAGCGCGCGGGCTTCCCGCTGTTCGTCGCCGACGGGGTGCGCGCGGCCACCACCGGGGGCAACATCGTCGAGGGTCTGCGCGACATGACCTCCGACCTGGCCGAGGACGTGTTCAACCTCACGCAGCGGCTGCGCGAGAACCTGACGCTCGTGTCGCTCGTGATCCTGGCCGCCGCCGTGGTGCTGTTCTTCTTCCTGTCCTACTACCCGATGATCTCGGTCGCGATGAAGAACGTCTGACCGGCCCGTTCAACGCAATCCAATAGGAGCATCCCGACATGAAATGCGCGTCCCTCAAGCATCCCGGCGGCTTCACGCTGGTGGAGCTCGCGATCGTGATCGCGATCCTGGCGCTGCTGGGCGTTGGCATCTACGTGTTCACCGACATCGGCGGCCGCGGCAAGTCGGTGACGCTGCTCAACTTCATGCAGCAGACCGGCGGGGCGCTGCAGCGCCTGAAGGCCGATTCCGGCTGCCACACCCAGCGCCTCGCCGGGCTGTGGGCCAACGCCAACAACAGCGCGGCCAACACCTTCTGCGGCGTGGCGATCGCCGACGGGGCCTGGCGGGGTCCGTACATGAAGCCCTTCTCGATCGAGGCCACCTCCAACGCCGGGGTGCTCGACAACATCGTCTCGGGGGCGCGCCTGTCGGTCAACCGCGAGGCCGGCGGGATCGGCCAGCGCTACTTCCTGCGCACGGCCAGCGTGCCCAACGACCTCATCATCCAGGCGCTGCAGGAGTGCAACGGCAGCACGGCCACCACGGTGAGCTTCAACACCAACAAGTGCCGCGGGGCACCGGGCACCGGCGCCACCGGCAACGGCACCTTCGACTACCTGTATGACGAGACGCGCTGACGCCCGGCAGAGCGGCTTCGTACTGCTCTGCGCGGTGCTCGCGATGGCCTTCATCGCCGGGGCGCTCATCGCGACCTGGATGGTGGTGACCGCCAGGCACCAGGGGAGCGAGCTCGAGCGCGCACAGCTCGCCTACCTCACCGCGCTCAGGGAGCGGCTGGAGCAGTGGTATGCGCACAGCGCCGCTACCGTCGACGCCGGCGCAACCGCGCCGGACATGCAGGCGGTGCTGCGCCAGATCGGGGCCGTGCCGCGCTGGAACCTGCAGGTGCGCGCAGCCGAGCGGCAGACCGAGGGCGCCGTCACCTTCCGCGTGCTCGCGCTCTGGCTGCCGCCCGCGAGCGCGCCCGACACCACCACCTTCGACCCCGCCACCGGTGCGCTGGTCCCCGCCGCGAATACGCCGAGCGCCCGGATCGACGGACGGGTGATCCAGTCGCAGGCGCTTGCCGCCAGCCGCCACGGGCTGCAGCGGCTCGCCCAGGCGCTGGAGAACCGCTTCAAGGCAAGGTATCTCGCCGACCCCGGCCGCAACGTCACCGTCAACCACTTCCGGGCGCGCTCGTGCGCGAGCCCGCTGCCCGACGAACTGCCCTGCCTCGACCAGTACACCGCGCTGGACGCCAGCCTGCTGCTGGCCATGGGGGCGGACGCGCGCCTGGCGCGAAACGGCTGGAACCTCCCGGTCGAGGTGAGTAACAGCGCCGACGCCCAGACGGCCGGCCCCCCGTACACCTTCGCGCTTCGGACCGCCACGCCCTGGGGCACGTGGGTTCGCGCGAGCGCGATCCAGCCCCTGTAGCGAGGGCAGGTCCCATGCTGATCAACCGGATCGTCGAGCAGCTCCAGGACCAGGCCATCACCGACATCCACCTCGCGGTCAAGGAGCCGATGTGGACGCGCCGGCTCGGCGAGCTGCGGCGCGTGAGCCAGGAGCCGCTCGAGGACGCGGAGCTACGCCAGTTCCTGCAGAGCTACACCGACGGCGAGAGCATCGAGCGGTTGCTCGGCGCACGTGGCGGCAGCCACGACTTCGCCATCACGGTGGAGGCCACGCGGCTACGCTGCAACCTGGCGCGGGTGGCCGGCGGGCTGCTCAGCTTGAAGCTGCGCCGGCTGCGCGATGCGGTGGCCTCGCTCGCGGAGCTGGGGCTGCCCGAGGCGCTGCGCCAGCAGGTCGACCGCAGCAAGGGGCTCATCTTCGTGACCGGCCCCACTGGCTCGGGCAAGTCGACCACGCTGGCCGCGTGCGTGAATCACATCAACCGCACGCGCGCGGGCCACATCATAAACATCGAGGATCCGCTCGAGTACGTGGAGCGCTCGGCGCGCTGCATGGTCACGCGGCG
>Ga0187893_10004650_pt1 | contig 25811 bp, 55 predicted proteins | sample MA1701074metaG_FD_139574 | JGI IMG/M metagenome (GOLD analysis project Ga0187893, IMG submission 139574) | White microbial mat communities from a basaltic lava cave in the Kipuka Kanohina Cave System on the Island of Hawaii, USA - MA170107-4 metaG ... | reverse complement strand
TGGATGCCCCTGGTTGACTTGTGAAGGCTCCAGTACAAATCCTCTATGACCATCAGTCAACGTGTCCTGAGCAAGTCCCGAATTAGGCAGGATCGGCTCGCCAATGATGGCGGGATGTTGACTGACGATGGCGGGATGATGTCTTTTGGTGGAAATGATGAACTAATGCTGCCCGATGGTGTTTTTGCGGGCTTTTGCTGGCCATAGCGGATTTGTACCCGGATTGGTCAGCTAGTAAGGAAGTGCCGAGGCGGGGTTGTTCCGAAAGGACGACCCCGCTTTTTTTGCCGGATGGCATTAGCGGATTTGTACCCTGACGGTGGCGGAAGCTGCCGTTTGGTGGCATAGCGGTGTTGTACCCTGTCGAGGGCGGAAACGAACCGGAAGGTGTATTTGCTCTCTACGGTGAGGGGTTCAATATGAAGCAAGAGCAACGGGTATTTTTTGGTGACAAAGACCCTTGGGGGGCTGCGGCTCCTACGGACGCCGAGCGTCTTGAGTTGGTTCAGGGTCGCACGTCGCCGTTCTCGAAGTTCGTTGGGAACGAGAAGGCGGTTCGCAAGCTGCAAACTGCTGCGTACAAAGCACTTGGGCAGTACAACCACATGATGCGGGACTTGGCATTTGCCATTTTCGGCCCATCATCTGCTGGCAAGACGACGCTGGCCCGGTTGTATGCTGAGACGGTGGGGTTGCCGTTCGTGGAGATTTCGCCGAAGGCGGTGAAGAGTGTTGACGACGTATTCAAGGAAATCAAGCGGGTGCTTGAGGCCGAGGGTCTGCCGCTGGTGGAAGTGTATCGTCGTGGGCATTACGTTTTGCCGCCCGTGGTGGTGCTGATTGACGAAGTACACGCCCTGCCTGATGGTGTCGTTCAGGGGCTATTGAAGGCGACGGAGTACAACGACGCATTGATGGCGACGGAATCGGGCAAGACGATCAACACGTTCAATGTAACGTGGATCATTGCCACGACGGACGAAGGCAAGTTGTTTGATGCTTTCCGCACCCGGTTTTCGCCGGTGGTGTTGAAGTATTTGAACAAGGCCGACGTTGCCAAAGTGGTGAAGATGGCGAACCCGGACCTGTCGAATGAGGTTTGCGCCCTGGTTGCTCATTACAACAGTCGCATCACTCGCAAGGCGTTGGAGTTTGCCCGTTACATGCGGCTTGTGAAGGATATGCAAGCTGGCATGTCGTGGTCGGAAGTGGCCAAGCAAGTGGCCAGCGACGAAGGGATTGACGAGCATGGTATGCAGGATGTTCACCTGAAAATCCTTCGGGCGTTGGGGCAGGGTCCGATTGCTCGCAACCGCATCAGCCTTGTGGCGGGACGCAAGGATGAGGAAGTGGAGCGGTTCATCCTGCCCTGGTTGCTGACCGAGACGGACGATCAGGCGGCTTTGATTACCGTTACGGCGAAAGGGTTTACGATCACCGAGGCGGGTCTGGCCGAGTTGGAGCGGCGGGGGATTCATCACAAGGGGTCGAAGGCGCTGGCGGCATAGCGCCTTTGTACCCTTTTGGCTGGAGGACAAACATGAAAGTACAGAGTATTCGCCGGTCAACGGTGTGGTATGTCGTGACCGATTTGCTTTGGAAGCAATACGGGCGGCGTATTCAGCGTATTCGGGACGTGCGGCTCTATGAAGTGTCGCACTCGTTGCTGTGGGTGGGGATGCTTGTGGCGGGTGCGGACGAGGCCGACGCCGAGGCGACGGTTCGGGACATTCTGCAATCGTATAGCGTGATTGTACCCGGACAGGTGTTCGAGGTCGTGAAGGCCACGAGTCGCAGTTACGGTTACAGCATCAAGGCTCCGGCCCACATCAAATGGGCGATGGGTCCGGGGAACACCTTCGGCTGGTATCGTCGCAAGGGTGATGCTCAGAGGGCGGCTGACGCCCACAACAGGGGAGACACGAAATGAAGGAATTGAGTGAACGGGCCAGGAAGGTATTGGAGGCTCGTGTGCGTGGCGTGAATGCCGCTCATGCGTATGCCTTGCAGCTTTGCCCGGTGCTGCGTGAGCGGTTTGCTCCGCTGGTGGGGCAGAAGGTCTTGAAGAACGACGGCACGTTGATGGCGAAGTATACCAATCTTCTGCCGGAGTTCCCGTATTCGCATCGGCTGCACGTCTACAAGCATACCAGCGAGTATTCGCTGGCGTGGACGGTCAAGACGTGTGAGGTTGACGTTGTGGAAGGCACGGGACATGCCTATTACTACGAAACCACGGTCTACGTCGGCGACTTGTCGAACGGCGTATTGACGAAGATCACGCCGCACCCGTACACTGGCCGGACGGATCACACGGTCGAGGGGGTGGTAGCCGTTCGGGAAGAGTTCGAGGCGGCTCGCAAGGTGTTCGATGATGCCCGTTCCGCCCTTCATCCTTTTGGAGAATACGACCGATGAAAGAGCGTTTGCTGGTGGACGTATTGAACGGAACCCGGACGGATATTGTCCGGGAAGTTCGTTCGGCGGATTCGGTCTTGTTCAACCTGGAAAACGGGTTGAGTGAAATCCTCAAGGAAGAGTACGGGCAAGCCAAGGTGTTGGAGTTGTTGAAAGCGGCCCGGCAGCATTTGGCGAAGGTCACTGACTGATAGCGGGTTTGTACCCTGGAGAGCATGGAGAACAACATGAAGAAATTGACTTTCGTGGAGTTGGGCAACATCATGCTTCGGGAAGCCGGGGCTGAGGCGTGCCAAGCCGGGTACGGGACGACTGACCCGGAGTGGGTGGGCCGGTATGCCATTCAGTTTGGGGACATCAACCCGGACGGGACACTCAACTAGGAGAACATCATGCCGATGTTAGTTGTCGGGGCCGACCTTGCGAAGTGGCCCCTAAGCTAATTGGGACGAGTCGTGGTCGATGCTGGGGACGTAGTTTTCAGTATGGACGCCGTGATGCGTCTCGCCGAGGGCCGGGGAGTTCCCCCGGCCCAAATTCTTGGGATACTAGGGTACAAATCCGCTGACGAATTGGATAGCGTATTTGTACCCTGACGGTCGAGCAACGAAACACCGAGGGAAGGGATCATGTGTACAGCGTGCAGGAAGGTTCGGCTGGTGAATGTCGAGGGGGATCAGGAAGAGTTCGCCGACTTGATCGGGACGGAGGGCGATCTTCACTTGCATCCCACGAGCGCCTCGTCGGAGTTGAATTGGTTCAACCCGGAGGGGCGAGGGGATAGCCTGGGCTTGTCTCGCAAGCGGGTGACGGAAGGAAACGGGAAGGTGAAGGTTTTCACGAAGCTGGGGAATTGTTTCACTTTCCGGTTGTTGGAAACGAAGTAAACGGCGGATCGTCTCTCTACGTTCTTGTAAGAAACACACACAGGAGTCAGGTCCATGAAGCAGTTCTTGATGATTCAGAATCCGGGTATTGCGATGGAAGAGGCGTTCTATCTGCAAGGCGCTTCGACCAAGCGTGGCGGGGACAATGCCGCCGTGATCGGCAAGTACGGGACGGGCAACAAGCATGGCGTGGCGGTATTGCTGCGAGCCGAGCTTCCCCCGACCGTATTTGCGGGCAATCTCCGCATGGAGTTCGGGGTCCAACCGTTGCAGGCCAACGATGGGCTTCGGGATCATACGTTCAATCCCATCATCGTGAAGTTCGGCGGGAAGGATCGCAAGGGCGTCTCTCGTTCGGGCATCAAGGAAACCACGATGACGGTGGAGCATGGTTCGGACGACTGGCTGACGGTCGATCTGGCGCTTCGTGAGTTCGTGTCGAACAGCATCGACCGGGCGGTGGAGCAGGCCGAGGTCGAGTTCATCGCCATTTACCTCAAGGGGAAGTCTGCCGAGTTCGGGCAGGAAGCGACCCGTCGTGGAACGGACGCCAGCAACGAAGTTCGGGAAGCCGTTTTGAATTACCGCAAGACGGCGAAGGATTACGCCAACGTGGTCGTGGAGATTGTCGGCGAGAATCAGGTCCGGGCGAAGGCGGGCGTGACCCGTGTGTTCGTGCCGCTGGACGATGACGGGCAGGTGCAGAAGTTCTACGACAACCTGGGCAAGTGGTTCCTGCATTTCAGCGAACCGCACCTGTTGACGGCAACGATTCTGCCGAAGGCTGACCGTAATTTCGACGGTCGGCAGACGGCGGTAATCTATCGCCGTGGCGTTCGTGTCCGTGAGTTTCTGGCGAGCGATACGCCGTCGCTCTACGACTACAACCTGGAAAACCTCAAGCTGGACGAAAGCCGCAAGGTGGACGATTGGTACGTCCAATACGAAGCGGCGAAGGCGTTCGCTGCTGCCGATGCCGTGACCATTGCCCGTCTGTGGCAATCGTTCCTGGACAGCGGCAAGTATTGGGAGCATACCTTCCAGTCCTACGGGTTGGAAGATGGCATCCGGGACGAAGCGCAGAAGGCGGTGTGGTCGAAGGCGTTCGAGCTTGTGGCGGGTGAGGGAGCCGTCATTTCGACGCCGGAAGGGGGCGAGCTTGCCGCCCGCAAGGGTTACAAGGTCGTTCACGCCCCGGAAGTGTTTGTGCAAGCTGCCGAGAAGCGTGGCCTGCCGACACCGGCGAAGGTGTTGTCGGAAGATCAGCGTTTGGGCCGGGAAGTGTTGGATTCGACGCCGGACGCCGAGGCAGCGGTGGAGTTTGCCTGGGCGCTGGTGGAGAAGTACAAGGTGGCCAACGGTCGCAAGAAGCCGCTGGTCAAGACGTTCCGCAAGGTCATGGATGGCGGATCGCAAACCCTGGGCTACTACAAGGATGGGACGGTGTTCATCAATCAGGACATTGCCGGTCAGGGGTCGTTTACGATTGGCTGGCACGCCCTGACGCAACAGTTGCTTGTGACGGCGCTTGAGGAAGTGGCGCATCACGTCACCGGGGCGACGGACAATAGCCGGGACTTCCAGGACTTCATGCTGAACCTTATCGTCTACATGGCGAAGGAATCGGCAGGGGTCGCCTAATCAAAAGCCTGTGTGTGAGCCGGGACGGGGGTTGCCCCGCCCGGCTTTTTTCTTTGTTGGTGTGCATAGCGCATTTGTACCCTGGCGGGCATGAGAAAAATCAACATCACTGTCGAAGGTGTGGTTCAGATTCCCGTTCGTGTGAAGCTGGACCTATTGGTTCGGGCTGACGACGACGCCAACCTGGACTATGTTCTCAAGCAATTCGGGCGTGGCGTTCCTCGCACGGCGAAGGCCGACGTGGAGGATATTTCGGTCGAGGCCGCTTGTATTACCGGGTTGCTTGACCCGGAAGAAAGCCTGGAATCTCAGGTCGGGGAGTTCTTGGAAGGCGGGGGCAAGGTCGCCATTACTTCGTCCGAAGTCACCGATTCCCGATAGCGGGATTGTACCCTAACAGGCAAAGGAGAAACCTCATGTATTTTGTGCAAATCGTGAACGACGGGACGCCGGGTGCGTTGTACGAAGCTGGCGACGACTATCAACTGGCGACGTTGTTGCTGGCGAAGGTGCTGGTCAAGAACGGCATCGCCATCACCCCGGAAGTCGTGGAGTGCATCGACGACAGCGGCTACTACGTTGAGGGGGCTATTGGCGTCTACGTCATTCAGTCCGAGACGTACAGTGAGGAAGAGGTCGAAGTTGCCCACGGGCTGAACGTCGGCTACACGGTCGAGGACGACACGCTGTATCACAGCATGTATCCCGATGAACCGCTGGGCGAGTTCCAGGACGGGCGCTTCGTGCCAAGTCGGTTCCTATTGGAGTTGCCGCCCGACTGTCACCGGCTGGCCGACGAGTTTGCCACGGACTATTTGGAAGAAAAGGCGGATCAGGAAATGGATCAGGTCGTGGACGACATGGACAAACAATTCAGGAAGAACCTCGGCCTCGACGAATAGCGGGATTGTACCCTGACGGGTGTTGAACGAAACCTGAAACCTTTGGAGGGATGAAACCATGTGGGACTTGGACACGATTATCCGCATCAACCAGAAGGCTGCGGAGCAGGCTCGCAACGGCAAGCCGGAACGTGACGCTCTGTTTCTGGCCACGGGCGTCCGGGATGTGAGCAAGCCGAACTTGCTGACGCAGGGCGAGGTCATCACCCTGCCTCAACCGGAGGCGTCGGCGGAAGCTGCCTAACCCCCGAATGATGACAGGCCGGGAGTGCATCAGGCTGCCCCACCCGTAAGGCGAGGGCAAGTTGGCCCGGCTTTGTCTCCTGCGGATAACCTGGGGGAGAAACAACAATGCCTGTAAAGAACCGAGAATTGGGACGAGTCGTGGTCGATGCTGGGGACGTTGTAGTTTTCAGTATGGACGCCGTGATGCGTCTCGCCGAGAAACTGAAAGTAAGTGAGGATGCGCTCATCGCCCGTTACGACGGTGTGGCGTGTGACTTCCATGCTGACGGGACGTATGGCGTAGACCGCCTCTTTGCCATCACGAAGGAAGGCAAGACGTATCCGGTTGTAATGATCGGGGGCGAACCGGACAATTTTCTTCGCTTCCTGGGTGCTGGCGAGCAGTCTTTTCATGACTTTTACGAGAGTCATCCTCGCAAGGCGGAAGTGGGCGAGGGAGAGGCGTTCAACCGGGTGATCTTTGAAGAGATTGCCGCCGAGTATCGCAAGAAACTTGTTGGAAACGGCTCCGTTCTACGATCAGTATTGGGACGGACGCCCGGAGGAACTTGCCGCCAAGCGCAAGGAAATCCTGGGTCACGAATAGCGGGTTTGTACCCTTTCGGGCATCTAACCCAATACACACAGGAGAGAAACATGAAGGCTCAACTCCCGTCGATTTCGTCCTACGGTCAGTATAGCTCTGACAATTACGGGGCGCACACGCTGCTGGTCGATGTAGGCCCGCTGAGGGTTTGGTTCAGCTACAAGACGCCGGTTGCCTTCCATGTGGACGGCCAGAGGCGGGTCGTGCTTCGCAACTATTGGGCTGCGACCACGGGGAAGCATCTCAACTGGATCGACGGCGGCGACAAGAAAAGCCGGGTCGATCAGGAGACGTTTGACAACTTGTGGGTGCAGCACGTTGACCCGTTGTTCAACGAACCCAAGCCCGCCGAGCCGGGCATCTTTGCCAACTTGACCCCGCTGTTGGATGAATAGCGGGATTGTACCCTGACGGCTTGGAGGAAACCATGAAAGACAAACAATACAAGGTTGTGAATGGAACCAGCTACGACGCCCGGACGCCCGATGAAGTGATTCGGGTTCTTGAGAATGCCCGTCAGGGTCGCTATCGGGTTCACGTTCATTACGGTTACACGTCCGAGGCCGATGCCGCCGATGGTGTGGGACGCAAGCAAGCGTTCCTGGATTGGCTGGGCGAGTATGGTCACACCGGCTACATCAGCCGGAGCATGGGGCCGACGAAAATCCCCATCATCGTATACAACGAACGGGCGATGGGCGGCGGCGGCATCCTGGACGCCAGTATCATCAAGATTCGGCTGGCGGCTGGTGGTCGCACGCTGTACCAGCACCCGCAATACACCCACGGGCGAATCACGCTTTATCGTCTGGCGGTTCCGATTGACCTACCGGACGGTCGGCGGCTGATTGCCGGGGTCGATCAGGACGGGGAGAATCAAGCCAACTTCGAGAGCATGGACAAGGCTCGCCGCTATCTCCGCAAGCTGGGGCTGCAAGGTGAGCTTGTCAATACAGTGGAGTCGGCGCTCGCCATAGCGTGATTGTACCCTAATGGCCGGAGGAACAAACATGGAAACCGACTTCATCGTTGAGACGCACGGCACGATCTGGACGTTCGAGCCAGTGACGCAGCGTGCCAAGAACTTCACCGGCACTGACCTGGACGTTCAGTCCTGGCAGTGGATGGGGCCGAAGTTCGGCGTCGATCACCGGGTTGCTCAAGACCTTTTGAGCGCCTTGGAAGATGAAGGCTTCATAATGGAGGTCAAATGATCGACTACGCCGCCGCCAAGAGGGAAATGCCCAAACTCAAGGCCAAGCTGACACGGGCGAAGAACAGCAAAGACCCGGCAAAGGTGCTGGCGGTTGTCCAAGAGGCACTGCCTTTGACCGCTGGGGAGCTTACCCGGACAACTGGCGTATCTTCGAGAATGCCGAACGGGATGCGAAGTTTGAGCAGCTACGCCAATCCCACGGCTTGCAAACCCTGATCGACGTGGCGCTTGACCACGGCTTGAACCTTTAAGAAACATCGGGGGTGAGTCAACCTTAGCGGGTGTGACTGAGGGCGAGTAAGCCATAGGTGACAACGTGGCCCACCGTGGAGTGGGGAATAGGTTGTCAACTGCCGAAATACCCTTCCTGGATAGTCCCCAGGCCCGCCGCCTTGCGAGGATTGTGTACCCGAAACCTGACTGTAGACAACCTGATTCTCGAAGCGCTCTTGGCCGTTTACTCCGGTCTGTCGCCGGAGAACTTGACCGCCGATGGCGAGTTGCCCCGGTCGCAAGTGAACCGCCGTTACAACGAGTTGCAGCGCCAGCTTCGTGGTCTGCAAACGGCCTTTGGCCGGGAAGTGGACGAGTCCGAGGTCTACGGCTGGTACGGCAGCAAGAACGCTTTTCTCGCCGAGCGAGCGAAGCAAAAGACAGCGTGATTGTACCCTATGGGGCGGTGAGGCGAGTGAGCCATATCCGCTCCATAGGATTGCGAGGAAACCATGAGATACCACGAAAACGGGATTTGTTCCGACTGCGGCATCGAATGCGAGTCGGTGACGGAAGATCACGGGATTGGCCCCTATGAGTATTGGGGCGCTCGTGAGGTCGATGTTCAGCTTGTAGAAGTCTCGCCTTGCTGCGGGGCCGAAGTGGTCGAGGGCGGCAATACTCTTGTGCGAATCACGGAGCGTATTGCCCGCAAGGATCACAAGGACGGCAAGATCAAGGTCGGGGACCATTACAAGGAAGTCATCACTCGTTGCTGGCGGCATCATGGCCCGTCATGGTATTCCGTCCGCAAGATCAAGTTGAAGGCTGGGACAGTCCCCGTGTTTCGCAAGTTCAAACTGTTGGAGGGTGTGACATGACATTCGGCACACGGCAGGACGGGACCGGCTACCTTGAATTGAGCAAGGAAGAGGTCGAGCTATTGAAGGCTCGCAAGCCGGTTGTGAAGCGTGGGGCTTATGCAAAAGGCCACTTCAAGATCACGGTCAAGATGACGCAGCCCCGAAGCAAAGAGGCAAGATTCCGAGGATTGTAGCGGAGGAAACGAAGTGATTCGAGCGCCGCCTCTCTAGCCTTGAGGTAACACCACCATCTGAATAGACGACTAAAAGGAAAGGACGGTGGGCCATGTAAGCCGGTGCGGAGTGAGTCCGCTTTTCCCTTTTTGATTGAGCCGGGCGGCTATCACTTCTGCCGCCCGGCTTTTTTGTTGCGCAATTCAATAGCGGATTTGTACCCTGACGGGCATGAAATACAACATCATGTTCAATGTGGGTAGCTCGAAGTACATCGTCAACCATCACGATGGGAAATCCACCCATCGGGACGGCAGCGAGTTCTACGACATTGCCCTCTTCAACAACAAGCGGAAGTTCGAGGCTTTTGTCCGAGGGCTGCGCCGCAAGGGATACGTCGAGTCCCCACGACCCATCTACGAATAGCGGGATTGTACCCTAACGGTCGGAGGAACAAACATGAGAATCGTTGAATGCGGTTGTTGTGGAGCCTATCACCGGGTCGAGTTCGCTGGTGATTGTCGCAACGACGACGAGCGCTTCGCCAATGAGGATGAAGCGTTGGAACGCCTGGGCCTTACGTCCGTCGAGGTCGAGCGATTCGAGTATGACGACCAGGGCGACGTGATCGAGCATTTTGTGGAAACGTGGCCCGAATACAACTTCGTGGAATCCCTACCCGTGGAGAACGCATGATCGAAACAACCCTGGGCGCTTGTTTCACCATTGTCTTTCTGAACAAGACCCATGAGAATCCGACACCGACCGTATGGGTATGCACCAATGAGGCATCATATCGTGCCTCTCACAGTCACCTTACGGCACTGAAACACATCGAAATCGTCCAGGCCGGGCCGAGCCACGTTCAGGACGGCAGCTTCGGACCCCGCTATGACGCTGACCTGAGCGTATAGCGGGATTGTACCCTAACGGCTGTCGCCCCAGGAGAAAGAAATGATCGCACAGCATGTTAGCCTGAACCGTGTCCTGCGTATTGTCAAGGAAAACGGTGGTTTCCTGTCTGCTACTGACCTGGAAATCATCGCTCACCATGATCGGTTCCGTCAGGTATTGGTCCGCTGCAATAATGGGCGGTTCCTGACTGCGGCCCAGGACGCCAAGCATTTCATGGACATTATCACCCGTGACGGGGAGGATTGGGTGCGAGACGTGTCGCTGCCCACCACTGACCCGATTTGGCGATAGCGGGATTGTACCCTGACGGCTGGAGGAACAAACCATGAAGTCTCTGAACGATGAATTGACTGCGGTATTGGGTGCTGACTTCAACTGGACGAAGTACATCGCCAACATCGCAGCGAGCCGGGCTTCCCGGTTCACCAAGTCTGCGATCATGGAAGATATTGTCACCGACGTTACGGGCGACATTCTGATTCAGGCGAAGGATGGGGCGCTCGCCGTGGCGATTGCGAAGGCGAAGGAAGGGGCCAAGACCGACGACGAGTTGCTAAACAACGTCAAGGGCGTCGTGATGCAGGCAACCAAGTTCCGGGTGTCCGATGCCGTCCGCTGGACGTATCGCCAGCGAGCTATCCAATTCAGCCAGCTTGACCCAGGTGGAACCCGCAAGGGGGACAGTGGCCAGACTTTCGATGGCAATTCCCTGGCAGTGGCGGCGAAGGATGAGACGGACCTGGAATCGTACAAGTCCTTGCTCGTCAATGAGTTGGGCCTGATGGCGCAGGCTGCCGAGTGGAAGCGTCAAACGAAGCTGGCACGTCGCCTGCGTCTGGCGGCTACCATCGTGCCTGACCGTATCGACGGGTTCACCCTGGCCGAGTTGCAAGAGAAGTACGGGGTGAAGTCGTCGGCCACGGTTCAAGCAATCCTTGACGATATTGGGCAAGCCCTGGCCCGTATCGCCGGGCGGTTGCAAGACCCGACCCTTCTCCGAGGGACGGCGGAAGTTGCCATAGCGTGATTGTACCCTGGGGCGGTGTGACAACCGCCCCTTTCTTTAACCCTGCGAGGGAACAATGGCAAAGAAGAACAAGAAGTATGCGAACATGGACCGGGCAACGGCGTTGAAACTGGCTGCGAGCCTGCTTCACTCGTTCGGCGAGTCGAGCCTGTACGACGACTACGCCGAGGATGAAGGCTTCACCGTCGAGCAATTCGATCAGATGGTCGCCGAGTTGAGGAAGGAAGGTCCGTTCTCCATCGTCTACGAAGCGGACGGCAAGGTATTCACTGTCGGTCCATACGACACCGAGGAAGATGCAATCATTTGGGCGAAGGACCACAGCGGCAACGGTGTTGACAGCGAGTTCGACATCCACGACCAGCACGTTTACATCCTGGGACCGGATCATCGCATGATCGAACTCAACGCCGCCGACCTGGGCGTTGAGGATGATGAAGAAGACTTCCCTGGTGATGAAGACCCGGAACTTGAATAGCGTGATTGTACCCTAGTGGCCGGTGAGGTCACTAGGGTCTACCTGGGAGGTAACAATGCGATACATCGTGTGGATCAAAGAACGTGGTCAACCGTGGGAGCCTAACGGCGAGGGGCCGCTGACGCTCAAGCAGGCCGAGCGGATTGCGAAGGAAACTCGTCAGGATACCGGCGTGCCGACGAAGGTGCTGCCGGTGGGCCAAGAACCAAAGGGGGGAAGTCAATGTTTTCAAGTGCCTTGACAGTGGATGCGGATTACAACCCGCAGACTGGATGGGAGTTGTGCTTTCGATTCCCTGATGATAGTGACCGAGGCCCACTGGATGTTGCATATTCCGACGTGCCTGATGCAACACTTGCGGAGTATGTCGGTCCTATTCTGGCTGCTCTCTTGATTGAAGAAAGACAGCATAGCGTGATTGTACCCTAACGGGTGCGAAATGAAAAACAAAAAGGAAACGAAGTAGGGAGCAACTTCGCTCTCTACATTTGTGGCAGAGTGTTTCAACCCCAACCCCAACAGGAGAATGAGCATGAGCAAGTCGAAACGTGGTCGGCCCGAACAGTATGGCAAGGGCTTCATTCGGGCGTTCAAGAATGTCGTGCGGAAGCACGGGTTGCTTCGGGGTCAAGTGATCCTGAACGAACAGGGCATCAACCTGTTCGGCAAGCACATTCCCGTGAGCATCAGCCTGCCGACCCTCAGCAAGTACGTCAAGCGCCCGGCAGTCGGCGGGCCGAAGGTGTCGCTCAAGCAAGGTCGGCCTCGCAAAGCGGCCTAAGTGAAGTCAAGGGCGGGGCTTACAACCCCGCCCTGGGTTCACGGCTACGCCGAGCGTTAGCTGTTACCCATACGAACGAGTCAGGGCGGCGATAGCGTGATTGTACCCTATGGGGTGGACAGCAAACACCCCTAACATGCGGAGTGAAAGCAATGAACGGTTTCGCAGTCAGAGGTTACGGTTCGGTTCAGGATCGGAAGCTGACCTTCAAGGACGGCTTGGAAGTCCTGGGCAGTCGTGACCAGAAGAAACTCGAAAACAACACCTATCTTGTGCGGGTGGACGACAATACGCTTGGCGTCAAGTTGCACAATACCATCGTCGTCTACATCCATCGGAGCGGCAACTACTCCCTGGACAGCGGCGGCTGGCGAACTTCGACCACGAAGGACCGGATCAACAACTACAGCCCGGCCCGTGTCCACGCCAACAACAACATCTGGTATGTCGGCGATCATGGGGTATTCGCCGATGGCGTGACTGTGAACAAGACCGGAAAGCCGACCACCAAACTCCGCAACCCCGGCGAGGTCGAGCGCAAGAAGCGGCGGCTTGACAAGTTGGTTCGGGAGTACGTCAAGGGCTTCGCCGAGCATGTGAAGTTCAACGGCCTCTACACCGGCGAAGAGGCGGGCGAGCCGGAGCCGTGGGACGTTGTGAAGCTGGGGCCGAGGCCCGTCCCGTTGAAGCCTGGGCCGGGGGACTGCTTCCTGTGCCAATTCAAGCCCGAACAGGGCAAGGATTTGGGCGTCGATCATTTGCTCTCGCATATGACCGAAGAAGATGGCCCCTACTTCGTTCCCAGCCTGTTGTGGAACGCCATAGCGGACACCGGCAACCCGCCGTATGTCTGGTCGATCATGGCGCTGGAAGCCAAGCGAGGCGACACCCGCTGGCTTGAACGCTACCTGACGGCCTACTTCCGCAAGCGGAAGCCCGCCCTGTTGGAGTTGCTCGAATGAAACAATAGGGCCGGGGAAACGAAGCAATTCGTTCCCTGGCTCTCTACGTTTGTGAAGGGAAGAGAACCATGTACAACGTAATACCCGTTGGCCTTGCCAACTTTACAGCCGAAGTGATGAAGTCGCCCGAACCTGTCCTAGTGGACTTTTGGGCGGCTCACTGCGCCCCCTGCCGCAACCTCAAGCCAATCTTGAATGAGGTAGCGCAGCAGGCAAAGGTCGTCACCGTGGACATTACCGAGGAAGAGGAATTGGCCAAGCATTTCGGCGTCGAGTCGATTCCTACGCTTGTAGTGTTCAAGAACGGCAAGGCGGGCAATCGACTTGTCGGCTTGCAGAGCGCCAGCAAGTTGCTGGAAATGATCCGGGCCGCATAGGGGTTTTGTACCCTAACGGCCACACCCTTTGAAAGAGAGCGTGTTTTGTGAACGATCAAGCCCGTCCAGGAAGCCTTGACCCTCGTACTCGTGTGCGTCACGGTCGAGAGCGTGAGCGCCAAATCGCCCTGGCCTTGCGAGATCAAGTCGGCCTGCCGATTCTCGATGCGTCCGAGTTCGAGGACAAGGAACGCAAGGTGGATCGCTGGATCGCCTATCCTACGGGCAAGGTTGCTCTCCAGATCAAGTATCGGGAAGTCGGCGAAGACCTGTTGTTCGAGGTTTACGACAAGTGGTTCGATTGGAATCACCAGTACAACAAGCTGGGCCGGGATATGTTCGGCGATGCCAAAGAATACGCCGTACTCCTCGCCGACCGAAAAACGGTTGTGATGGTTCCCACGCAACTGGCGAAGGACACCGTGGCCAAGATGGTGGATGAAGCACGCACGAACGGCTTCACGGTCAAGGGCCTCTACTCCAGCACGCTTCGCTACTATGCCCACGGCCTCAAGCTGGAGTTGAAGGTGCAGAAAGACCCTGGCGACGGACGGCAGAAAATGGTCGCCTATATCCCGGCGTCCTACTTCGTCGCCGAGGCTCAAGCAAAGGTCTACACCGTTCACCTGCCCCATGAGTGGAAGAAGGGATAGCGGGATTGTACCCTAACGAGCGTTGACAACAATAACCTCGTTAGGGGAACCATGCGATGAGCGAACCATACGACCGCAATACTGACAGGGTACAAATACGTTACTTGTATTTGTACCCTAGCGGGTGTCGCCCCCAAACAAAAAGGAAAACAAATGGCAATCCGACGTATGACGAAAGCCGAGAAGTTGGTCGAAGCCGCCGTCGATGCCGCCTTCAAGAAGGTTGGCAGTAACCGGCAATTCAATATCTTCGACCTCGCCAAGATTCGCAACGCTGGCAATGCGGCGGCGAAGGCTGGCCAGGACATCGAAGCGGCCATTGCCGCCGCCTGCGATCAGTACGAAGTCAAAGCGTGATTGTACCCTGACGGGTGTAACCCAAACCTGCGAGGAAATGAATATGACCGCTCTCGTGTCCCCGAACACCGACCTCAACACGGCCATCGCCAACTTTGTGAAAGCGGCTGACGAAGTGACCGCCGAGCATTGGACGGCACAAGGCTACACCTTCAGCGCCCCGCCCATCCACCGGGCCGACTTCCTGAGCGATAAGTGGGTGCGTGTCGTGGTCCTGGAAGATCGCAACGGCGAGCGCAAGGTGTCGAGCGTCTACGCTTTCATCGCCCTTGTGGAGAACACCACAAAGGCGCTTGGAACCGTCAAACCCGGCGACATTCACAAGGCGGCGACGTTCAAGGCTCCGGCGAAGCACGCAAGGGGCAACGTGTTCGCCCCCAACTTCCGGGAATGCCTGACCCCGCACGGTATCGTTTACCTGCGGCAATAAGACAACGCAGACTAGGCCAGTCTGCGGAGGGGCCAACTATGCGGCGAATGCCAGCGGGAAACCCCTCTGAAACCATAGCGTGATTGTACCCTGGTGGGCATCAGGGCAAGCTACAAAAAGCGTGTGTTATAAACAACCGACTACCCTTCGGGGACTGTTGGAGGGCTTGCTCTCTTCTTTGCGAGGAACGAACATGGCACAAGCACAAGAACCCGTCCCCTTCGATCAAGTCGGGGCCATCATCGCCTACGAAGCGGGCGAACTCGATGACGAGCAGACCGTCGAACTCTTCCAGCACTTGATCGACAACGGGCTGGCCTGGAGTCTGCAAGGTCACTATGGCCGCATGGCCACGGCGCTCATCGACGCCGGTTACTGTCACCGATAGCGTGATTGTACCCTAACGGGTGTAACCAACAACCTCACGGAGAACTGCGATGCACACGACTCTGGTTCCGGCCTATGGCCGTGATTACAAGTCCGGCAAGGAAGTCCAAGCGGCCTGGGACGAAGGCAAGGACTTCCAGATTGCCAACGCCTTCAGCCCGGACGACGGCAAGTACATCAACAAGCAAGACGCCAAACCGGGCGAATCGTTCAACATCCGGTACAAGCGCCTGACGCAAATCAAGGTCATCAAAGTCAAGTAGACTGCTGAAAGAGGAGCGAACGGCAGCAAAATGAAATAGTCGCTGCCGACTCGCTCTTTTTTTTTTCACCCTCCCATACAGCATTTGTACCCTGACGGGAGAAGCGAACACATGGCGGCGTAGCTCAAATGGCTAGAGCAACCGATTAGCAGCATGTGCCTGACATGGGTATACACGGTCAGGGCAGCAAGCGATTGTACAGCGCTTGTTATGCGAAGCGGTATGGATGTGAGTTCGATGCTCACCGTTGCCTGCCTATACTGTAGGCCGCAAGGCCGAACAACGAGGCGTCAGACCACGCCTACAACCCCGCAAGGGGAGAGAGTATAGGGGACTTGTACCCTAGAGGCCGGAGGAACAAAAATGGCAAACAAATCGAAGGAAGGTGTGTATATCTTCCTGATTCATTTCAAGAAGCCCAACCGCAAGCGGCTGCGAACCGTGCAAATCGGCTTCATCAAGGAATGGATCAAGCCAGGTCCGTTCAACACAATGGACCCCGCAGGACATGCCTCCCGCAAGGTGCGTGAGTCAGCTACCGGCCAGAACTTGCTTCAATCCGGCTATCGGGAGTACGGCATCACCGATGCAAGCGATTGGGGATAGCGGCATTGTACCCTAACGGGCAAAGGAGAAACAAACATGAATTGGCCCCTTCAACCTGCGCCGTTCAAGACTGTCCTAGTTGGCGAAACCCCAACGAAGGGCATCGAAATTGTCATCGCCACTAACGGCGAACCCGACAACGTGATCCAGTGGGGCAGTGACCTGCCCTCACTCCTGCCGATCTACAAAGAGGCAGTCAGGCAGGCAAAGGCACTGAAAAAGCAGGACGGCAAGACCCGCTGGGTGTTGCTCCGGCAAATCCTCATTCGGGAAACCGTATAGCGGGATTGTACCCTAACGGACGGAGGAACAAACCATGCGAGTCCGCAAAGGCCAAAAGGTCAAGTTCAACCCTGTCGGGTGGGACTTGATCGACCCGAAAACCAATCTCAAGCCGGGCGATATTGTCCGAGTGACACACTGCCACGGCTGCCCGCCGCCCAACACGATGGGCCATTGCCACGTCGAAACGCTCGACGGCAAGTTCATCGGGCTGGTTCACTGCAACAGCCTGGAAAAGCCATAGGGTGATTGTACCCTATGGGGTGTGAAGCAACCCAACTGCGAGGCCAAAACATGAAGATTCTCAACTGGCTCAAGCTGCACCACGACAAGGTGTACACGCCGGAAAAATGGGCCGAAGTCCTGGAAATCAAGATCATCGACCCGGACGGCTGGCGAGGACAGCATGGGCCGACCCGCAAATACTGGTTCGGCAGGGACTTCAAAGCCCCCATTCCCCTGGAAGAGTTCCTGATCCGCCTCAATAACTCCACCATCGCCCCCGTGCATGACGGAGCGCCAACGGCATGGCTCAAGAGCTTGACCCCGGAACAAGCGGCAGGGGTGCATTAGCGTGATTGTACCCTAACAGGTGTAACCAACATCATCCAGGAGACAGTCATGCCGTACACTCTGACGCAAGCCGAATTCGTTCGCCTCAAGTCCCGCCTGACCCGTGTGGTCAACAGCAAGGACAACGACAAGATCATCGCCGAGTGCGACCGGGCAATCGCCATCTTTGAGGAAAAAGGCTACCCCGACAACTGGAGCAACTGGCAGCGTGCGAAGGATGATGCCCTGTTCGCCAAACAGCGCACCTTCACCAACGGCCTGTGGAAATAGCGGGTTTGTACCCTGATGGTCGGAGGAACAAACATGATCGACCGAATCAACGTCGTCAAGGCAACGGTGCATGTCACCTTGCCAATACGATGCAGCAAGTGCGGCACGCTAGGCAACTCCGAGCCGATCAAGGTGGAAGTGTCTCATTCGTCTCTTGCGGGCCTGGAACATAGCCTGCGAAAGACCCGATTAGGCACTCGCTTCCCGGTCGGGTGGGCCAAGTTCTACCATCAGGACGGGGACAAACTCAAATGCCCTGCTTGCATAGCGTGATTGTACCCTATGGGGTGTAAGGCAACACAACCCTGCGGAGAAATGCGATGCTCGACCACAAGATTGCGGTGTACGTCCCCAGCACCATCAAAGGCAACAAGCCCGCCCCGGCTACCCTGGTTACGAAATGGGAGCGTCAGGCGAAAATCACCCTTGCGAGTCTCTTCGGCGGCTTCACCGCCTACCACGGGCAAGGCGGCTGGTTCAGCGAGGAACACGGCCTGATCGAAGAGAACGTGACCATCGTTCAGGCGTTCACCGATGCCGCTGGCCTTGAGAAAGTGGGCAAGGTCAAGGAATTGGCGCAACAGATTGCGACCGAAATGGAGCAAGAGGTTGTTTCCGTCGAAGTCGATGGACAACTCAACTTCATCGCCCCGCCTGCCGATGTTATCACCATTGGGCAGCCAAAGGCACTAAGCGAAGTAGCGTAAGGCCCCCTTCTTTTGTGTATCTCTCCATACAGCATTTGTACCCTAGTGGGTGCGAGCCAGAGGGGTTCTGAGTAGTGAGGCCGAGAGCCAAGCCTACTAGCTAGGCCACGAAAGGACAACTGGAAGCTCGCATATCCTGACTAGAGTGCTTGGTGACACGGAGAGAAGTAGTCCCTGGGGATTACTGTCGTGAGACAGAATGAAAGGGGACAAAAGACTCCGGGCGGGTTCAATTCCCGCAGTCAGGCTTACCGTGATTGTACCCCAAACCCCCGGAGGAACACCATGCACACCGCTCTGTTGATCCTGGCGTCGTTGATTCCGGTCCCGGAACCCGCCGCATTCAGTCTCGAAGTCGATGCCTCACGGCACAGCGAGTATTCGATTACCCTCAACGGACAGGCGCTCCGCCCCGGCCTCAACTACGTCACCGAACCCCTGTACGGCCCGGCTACGGTCGAAATCGAAGTCCGCTGGACGGACGGCGATGAACAGGTCCGACGCACCTTCACCGTCACCCTGGAACCCGGCTATCGGCATACGCTACGCATTTACATCCCCAGGGTTTACCCGACAACCGTGCTGGTGTGATAGCGGGATTGTACCCTATGGGGTGTCGCCCCACCCCATAACACCGAGGACCAAACCATGCGACGTTTCTTTGTCATCATCGCCAACACCCTGGCCTACCTGTTCCCGCCCCTCGTGGGACCGAGGCCCTACAACGAAGCCCCGCCCTACTACGGGCCGTGTCCACCCCTGTAACCCTTTTGTTCATGGAGGAACTATGCTTCGCCTCTTGCTCATCGCCCTATTGCTTCTCTCGTCTGGTTGTGCTGCAACCACGGTCATCGTGGAACAGCGACCCGGACAACGACAACCAACGATTCGAGCCGAATTCCGTCTGAGCCAATAACGGGTTTGTACCCTGTGGGGTGTGAACAACACCCCAAACACTGCGGAGGGAAACATGAACGAGAAGCTGACCGAACGCACGTTTCAGGTTCGATTGCACCGTCGCTGGAGCGGCAGCAACTTCACAGTCGAAGTCAGGGCCGTCAGCCCGGCACAAGCACAGCGCAGAGCCGAGGAACAGAACCCCGGCTGGAAGGCCCAGGGCGTCAGTTAGCGGGTTTGTACCCTATGGGGTGTAAGCCCAACACCCCATACTGCGAGGCAAACATGCACACTGTCACGATGCCCAAGAAGGATCGTAATTCCTTCACCATTACCATCGACCACAGCAAGGTCGCAAGGGGCCATCAAGCCCACCTGAGCGGCGCTGGCAAGCACGGCGACCGCCGCACCAAGCGCCTTCGTACCCGTTCCGCCCAACGCCGGGCGGCAATGGCCCAATAGCGGCATTGTACCCTAACGGGTGTGAAGCAACCCTACCCTGCGGAGAAATGAGAATGCCTGAGCAACGTACCGTCCGGCTGGCGTCCACCACGATGGTTTCCGCCCCCGGTATCCTGCGATGGGCCATGAATGGCCACAGGTTCAAAAAGGACCGCAAGCGTATGCGGGACGTGATGAAGTCCTGGCCCGCTGGCCTGACCGACAAGGAATGGGACGGCGTGCTGTCCGGGACCATCCCGCACACGGTCGAGGGCGATGTGGTTATCATTACCCTCTAAACAGAACACTAAGACTTGCGGTGGGTGGATAGTCTGCAAAAGCCCCTGATGCCATCAGGGGGAACCGCACTAGGAAGCCCTGGCGACATAGCGCCACGCTTCCTTTTACCTTTGACCAACCCATACAGCATTTGTACCCGGATGGGCATGACAAAACAAGCAATCGACAATGGCTTCCTGCTCATCAGCGCTGCCGATGCCAAGAAGCTGACCATCGACGGCACACTGCCCGGTCCTGGCCGTGAGCGGCTGATTGAACACGAAGGCCAGCACTATTGGCTCGCCCGGACCCGCCATAACAGCAAAATGCGCTGGTCCATCCGGGCAACCCGCTGGCGGCTAGTGGGAGGGCAAGCTGTCTTAGCGTGATTGTACCCTAGCGGGTGTAACAACGAACCAAACACTGCGAGGCCCACCATGATCGTTCCAGTTGACCACGAGAACTTCCACGACGAAGTGTATCACTACGATGGCCCGGTCGTCCTGACCTTCGGCTACAGCGGTTGCGCCCCCTGCCGCACCCTGGCCGTCGAATTGGAGAAGCTGAACAAAGACGGCGTGAAAATCGTCAAGGCTGACATCAGCGATTCCCCGGAATTGGCAAACCACTTCAAGATCAATAGCGTACCCACTACGCTGTTCTTCGCCCGTGGTGAGCCGAGAATCAAGTGGAACGGTGTCGCCAACGTCCACAAGCTACGCAAGTTGCTGGCCGAAGCTGTCGAGGACGGCGACCGCTCGCCTGCCGACCACGTTCACGGCCTGCAACTCATATAGCGGGATTGTACCCTAACGGGTGTAACGATCACTCAACCCTGCGGAGAACTGAACGATGTGCAAGCAAAACGACGGCCACTTCCATGAGGACTTCGAGGACGAGCCGAGCGTCGAGGAACGCTTCCCCGACGACGAAGCCCCGGAGGACTTCGAGGACGAGGACTTCGAGGACGACGAACCGGACCCCTTCCACGGCGATGACGCTGCCGCCGACGCCGACGTGCTGGCGAACGCCGGATGGGGGACGGACGAGGACTATGGCGATTGGGGCCTTCATGACGCCGACGTGCTGGCGAACGCCGGATGGGGGACGGACGAGGACTATGGCGATTGGGGCCTTCATGACGCCGACTTCGGCGGCGAGGGCTAAAGTCAACAAAGGGCAGGCTACGGCCTGCCCTTTATCGGGCCAAAATGCACAGCGGAATTGTACCCTGACGGGTGTAACGAACCTCAAACCCTGGGAGAATGCGACCATGCAAGTGACGATTGACGAAGCCACGAACGAACTCGTGATCCGCCTGCCCTTCACGAAGCCGACGCCCAGCGCCACCGGCAAGACGCTCTCGGTTGCGTCCAGCCACGGCAACAAGGAAACCGAAGCCGTCATCAACGGGCAGAAAATCGTCGTCGGCGTCAACGCCTACATCTACGCCAAGCCCCGCTAAGGCAGGGAAAGCCCACTAGGGTATAGCGTGATTGTACCCTAGTGGGTGAGTCGCCCTTAACCTCACGGAGAAACTGAATGCGGAGCATTGCGAAGTTCATCACGCTGTACGTCGCCCTGGTCCTGACCAGTGGGGCCATCATCGCCCTGGCGCTCGATACGCATTGGCTGGCCGCTCTCGGCACGGCCAGCATCGGGTGCGTGTTCAAGACCGTGGCTGCCGCTGCCCATAGTTGGGCATGGTCGAAGTGGGGGCAAAAGGCAGTCAACGACACGGAATACGACGTGGAACTCGTCGCCTTCCCGTGCGAGCAACGCCTTGCCGCATAGGGGGTTTGTACCCTAGTGGGTGGAAGGAACGAACAACCCCCTGCGGAGTCGAATCATGGCGAAGCACGAAGTCAAATTGGTCAGCGAAATCATCGAAGCCGTCCCCGGAGTGAAGCGTGCGTTCCACGTCTTCACCCCCGCCCTGCAATACCGGCTGGAAAACAGTCAAAGCAAGTTGCCGGTCATGGCGCTGCGGTCAAGCCTGCACGAGTACAGCAAGATGAAGCTGTACGTTCGCATCGAATGCCTTGGGCCGTCCAGCCTTGACCCGCTGTTCGGCAACCCGCTGCCCGGCACGGGCGGGCGTGGCGTGGCAATCATGTTCACTGACTTCCCCCTTCGGGTATGGTATCCCGAAGGGCAAAAGCCCCCCGTCATCGACACGCCGGACGGGCGCAACCCGAAAGAGATTCTGGAGGAAGTCAAGCTGAAATACGAGGGCCTCTACGACTTGGACTTCTAAAGGCAACGAAAGGCAGGGTTGACCCCCTGCCTTTTTTTGTTTTTGTTTATCGTTTAGCGTAATTGTACCCTAGCGAGGAAGCAACAACATCGGGCCGCAAGGCCCAAAGCCCTGACTGCTGGCGCAAGCCGTGCGGGGGTCGCATAGCGGCATTGTACCCTAGTGGGTGTAACGATCACTCACCACTGCGGAGTCTGGACCATGACGACGAGCCGAGTTGCGACGATTGCGGATTTCCAACAGACCTGGAGCGATTTCCACAAGGAAGCCTATGGCTTTCGGCCCCGTGGTCCCCTGCCGGAATGGACCCTGGCGGAATGGGAAGCCGAGTTCAACCGCCTTCATGCGATCTGCGAACAGAACCGCATCGAAGAGGAAGCGGCCCAGACGGAAGCCGCCAAGCAAGTCGAAGCCCTGTTCGCCAAGCTCATCAAGGGCGGCGCTTCCGATAGGGCGACGGCCCTTCGCTGGCTGCACGACGCCCACGAGACGGGCGGAGACAACGAATACCTATGCTACTCGCTCGGCCTGCCCTATGGGTACTTCAACAACGCAGCATAGGGCATGGACAATAGAGCGTAGAGCGTCAAGCCCTACGCTTATAGCGTGAACCCTCGCTATGCAATACAAGCATAGCGTGATTGTACCCTAATAGGCGAAGCATGTTGCAAAAATACTAATCAAACAATTATTGACGAAAAGTTTGAAAAACGTCAGGCGTACCCCCCGGTCCCTGCCGCTATGACGGTCATTCCCATTTTAATGCGTCCAGAAAAATTCCCAGCAGGGGTTGCAAAAATCGCAAATCGGCAATTTTCGATATGCCTGGGAAGGATTTTGACTTTTTCTGATAAGCCATATGCAAAAATACGCACGGCCCCCAAAATTTGCCCGCCCCAGGGTAAATAACGACATGAAACTATCCTCTTTCACCGAATGGCACGACAACAAGCTCGTGACCGAAGGCCCCCGTACTCTTTCTCCAGGTGTTGCCGGGAAGTTGAAAAACACTACCGACCAAATAGACGCTCAGATGCAGTCCATCAAAATGCAAGTCGAAAAACTCTGGAGCCAATACCGTGAACTAGATGCCAAGAAGAAACGACTCGTCACGGGTATGGGCGGCGGTTTTGCTGGTGGAAGTGAGATAATGCAGCCCAATGACTTCATGAAACACTACGACGCCGAAGTAGGTCGCAGACCAGATATGCCCAGAGTCTCAGGCCAAGGCTACCCGGTTGACCACGGCTCGGCCAAACAGACTGGAAGAAGGGCCTCGGCGCTCAAAGACGCCAGAACACTCAAGCGTGCCTTCGACAACCCCGCTGCGGCTGATTTCTTTCAGAAAATCTCCAGGGCTGATCCGGGTAATTATCCCGTACCGAAAGGCGTTAGTCCGCAAGAAGCCGAACGCATGGTTCAGTTGATGATTGGCGGCAATCGAGATTATGAAGACTTTAGCATCTACAGCTACGACCCGGAAAGCAATACATTCCACGTCGGCGACCCGTCCGACATCTAACGAACCTTGCGGAAAACGATCCAGTAGATGAGCAACAACATCAGAAAGAACCATATTGCGTCTTTCATTACAATATCCCCGCAATATCTGCTGGAGCCAACATATTCACTATTTGAGCGGTCTGCTCTAAGTCCAACGGCTTGGTTAGCTCCAAACTGTCATGATAGGCCCGATGCGCAGCATTTGCAGCAAAAAGGGCCGGGTCTTCCAACAACACCGAGGACAACACCGCATGACAACAAGCCACATACTCGTGGGTCTTCGGCACGGGTATTCCCATCTCTTTCAATAGTTGCTCATTAAGGGCGTGAGCCGCCTCTTTGCTTTGGTCCACACCCAACAAATACTTCTTGGCCCATTCCCGAAAATCCGGGTGCATCACCAGATTCATGGCGCAAAGAATTCCGAAGGTTATTCTCTGTTCGGTTGTTGGCCACGTCATCTTAAACTCTTTGGTCGTGGTAACTTTGGCAAAACAACTCCGCAACCCCTCGTTCCTGCTTAACGCTTGCCCGGCACAGAGCCAGAGTTTTGGGTTCTTGATCCCCTCGTAACAAGGATACATATACGATGCGGTCTGCGGGCCGTGATACACAGCGAAGTGATAGTTGATGTTTTCGTCCTCGTTGGAGACGCCTTCGCCCCACTGCACGTCCCGCCAAGTTTTATTCTCTTGATCCGTAATCAGGTAAAACATGAATCTCCTCAAACGACTTAAATGGAAAGACTTTCTAATCCCCGGCCTGCTCCTGGCAAGTATTGTTATTGTATACCTTTATGGCCTGGAAGAACGCACCCACCCCGATGAACATACCATACCATTCACCACCACCCTCGATCAGCCCGATGGCATCACCTGCGGCCCCACCTGCGCCGCTATGATCCTCAAACACTATGGTAAAGAAGTAACCATCGAACAAGTTAAAGCCCTCACTAAAACCGTGTGGTTTACCTATAGCACTCAAGATGTCGGCATGACCAGCCCAGATTATTTACCGATTGCTCTCAATAAGTTAGGTGTTCCGTCTCAGATGAAGTATGGAAACATTGACACGCTCAAGCATTATGTGGCTCAGGGCAGGCCGTGCATTGCCTTGGTGAGAAGCGGCGAAAAGCTCTGGCACTATATTGTGATAAGAGGCTTTACCCCGGAAAAAGTTCTGGTAGCTGATCCGAGTGGGGGAGAATTGTATGATATGAGTATAGACAACTTCCTGGGTTGCTGGTCCTTCCACACCGATATGGATGGCACGCCCTGTGGAAACGAGTATTTAGTGACCCTGCTCCGGGCCGCAGAAGTCTATCCTTACACTTTTATTTGCCCGGATCGCCCCAAGGAGTGACATGAAAAACTTGAAGTATATCATCCTCATCGCAATACTCGGTTTGGGCCTGGGTTATGCCTACAAACTCAAACAAACCCCACCAACTCAACCTATTGTCCAGGTTCAACCGGAGATCAAGCCCGAACCCAAACCGGAGATTAAACCAGAACCGAAACCCGAACCTAAGCCCGTCGAGCCGAAATTTGACAATTGGCCTAAAGTACGCAACGTCACCAACGACAAGCTGGGGAAAATCCTCCAGGATATTGACAGTCACATGCCTGCCGGACACCAATACTCAGACTCCAATAAAGTCACCTGGGCGCACGAAACCACCCACGGCATCAATGCCAATATCAGGAACAAAAACCCAGACTCCACCAAAGTCAATGGCTTCTATTGCTTGAATGACCGAGCTTGTGTGATTTACGAGCCGAAGACTACCATTCGAGCGTTTGCATCTACGATCCCCCAAGGATTAAGGGGGCCTAGCTACAACCTCTATTTGGTTCAACAGACGAGTGGCTGGAATGACCGCCCTCTTTACATCTTCGATGAATGGATCGCCTACACCAACGGTTCCGAAACAGGGCGAGAACTTAATCACCAGGGCTGGTACTTCGAGCTACTTCAAGCCCATAACTTCAATGTGTACTCGATCTACTTGGCCATGCACGTCAAGAAAGCCTGCCCAGGCTACGACGATACCCAGCTAAAAGCCTTCATGATGTGGAACATCGAACGAACTTTTCGATTAGCCGCCCCTTTCGAGAAGAGAGGCAATGATGACAGCAATCCTACCAAAGAAGCCCTGGATTATGTCCATAAAGTGAGAACACTCCCCGAAGCCGAGAACATGAGGGTATTCGCCCGTGA